>Ga0180732_1000674_pt1 | contig 26559 bp, 20 predicted proteins | sample KR11_01MetaG_FD_148674 | JGI IMG/M metagenome (GOLD analysis project Ga0180732, IMG submission 148674) | Groundwater microbial communities from the Olkiluoto Island deep subsurface site, Finland - KR11_0.1 MetaG | ecosystem: Environmental > Aquatic > Deep subsurface > Groundwater | place... | reverse complement strand
AGTGATGCGCCTGCATAAGTTTTTGAAACAGTGGCTCTTCTGAAGATTGCACAGGACGAACTATGACATGGTTCACATTCAAAGTAACTCCTCCCTCATATTTGTAATATGAATCTTCTATCAGTTGCGGGAGGTGTTGTCCAGGATATAATGCAACTTGTCGATATTGTTTTGTAAGCGAGTTAGGATAAATTCATCCTGATCACCACAGTGTCCAGATTAGGGGTCACCAGAAACATGGCCCCCGCGGCTACAGCCCGCCTGGCTTCATCGAGATTACGGATGGTGCCCATGCCCAGCAGCCTGCCAGCGGGCACACCGGGGCGATATCTCTGGACAATTTCCTCGGCATCTGGCGTGTTCATGGTGATCTCCATGGCCAGAAGCCCGGCCGCAAAGGAGACCTGCATGATATCGCCAAAAAAATCACCCTCTACCCCGCGCAGTATGCCGATTACCGGAACCTCAAGCTCCATGAGACACTCCTTTTTGAAAAATAATTTACGGAATTATTATACCACCAAGGAGAGAAAGCACACGAATTTTGCACGTAAGGTGTTACTTTGCGTAACGCGGTCTACATTTCCCGGATTCCACCTATTTTCTGGGTTTGACCCGCCGGGTAGGCTGGGCCAGCCAGGGGTCATCCGGCCAATGATGTTTGGGATATCGGCCCCTGAGCTCCTTTTTCACCTCATGATAGGCACCTTCCCAGAAACCGAGCAGATCCTGGGTGATCTGCATGGGACGCTGGGCCGGGGAAAGCAGATGGAGCAGCACCGACACTGTATTATTGCAGATCTTCGGCGTGTCGGCCAGACCGAACATCTCCTGGAGGCGCACCGCCAGCACCGGGGGTTCACCCGGAATGTAACGCAACCGAACCCTGGATCCGCTGGGAACCTCGAGGTGAGTGGGGGCCTCCCGGTCTAATTGGCTCTGCTGCTGCCAATTGAGCATGGCGGCAAGGATAGTGAACATGTCAAGTTTTCTGAGATGTTCCGCGCTCCGCATCCCGGTGAGATAGGGAGACAGCCACTGGGCCAGGCTTTCAAGCAGACAAGCATCCGAGACATCCGGCCAAACCGCTTCCGGCTGCCAGAGCCGCATACACTCCAACCGCGCCTGCAAATCCCTTGCCTTGTCGCTCCAAGGCAAGATCGCAAGGCCACGGTTGCGAATAGCGGACAACAGGGCGGCCAGCACTGCAGCTGACGAGAGCTTTGCCAGATGACTTGTATTCAGAATCAGCTCATCAAGTCGCAAGAGACGCTGGGCCTTCACCGTACCACTCTGCTCTTCCCAGTACACCTTCTCCTCCCGTTGCAGCCGAGTGGCGAAAAGAGCCAACAGAGAACCTTTAGTCAGAGGGGCGGCAAGAAAAATACGGCCCTCGACTCGGCCCGCATCCAGTTCAGCCACCGCCAGATATTCGTGGGCAGCCAGACGATCATGGGCAGGAAGAAGCGCTCCGCGACCGGAACTCAGTTTGTACTGGCCTTGCCCCTCAGCCCTCCTTTGACCTATCCGGTCCGGAAAAGCCAAGGCCAGAAGTTCACCCGCAGTCGTCGTGAGCTCTGCCCTATGCTCCGCCTTATTCCGGGCGGTTTTGGGTAGGTGCTCCCGGAGCTGCCTGCTGGTCCGGCACACTCTACGGCAGGTATCGGTATCCACATCCAAAGACCTTGCCGCCGCCACGCCATCTCTGTAAAAGACAGCCAGAGCATGGAGCCGGTCTTCGATATCCACCGAACGGTCCCGCCCCTTCATAATATCGCGCTCCGAGAGCAGAGCAGCAAGGTCGCAAGCCAATCCAGTTGCGCCATGTGTGTTTGCCGTAAGCAGCATAAGCCCAAGACGTGGGTGGACTGGGAGCTCGGCAATTTTCCGGCCCAGTGGGGTGATATGGCTTTGACGGTCCAAGGCCCCGATATCCAGCAGGAGAGATTGGGCCTGGACGAAATGACCTGCCGGCGGTGGATCAAGCCAGCGCAGTCCGTCAGGGTCATGCACTCCCCAGCGGGCCAGATCCAGTACCAATTGGCTCAAGTCGGCTGTTAGAATCTCCGGCGAGTCAAAAGGCTTAAGGCCGTGCTCCTCACCTATGCTCCACAGACGATAACAGTGGCCCGGACCAAGACGTCCGGCCCGCCCGGCACGCTGAGTAGCCGAAGCCTTGGATATGCGCTGAGTGGTCAGACGGCTGAGGCCACTATTGGGGTCGAACTGCGGGCTCCGTTTCCAGCCGCTATCAACCACGGTATGGATGCCCTCAATGGTGATGCTGGTTTCAGCAATGGGTGTAGCCAGAATGATGCGCCGTCTCCCTTTCAAATCCGGTTGCACCGCGGCGGTCTGGGCCGCGAGGCTCAGGTCGCCGTAGAGGGGATGGATGACAGTCTCGGTTTGCGACAGGACAGCAGTCAGCAACGCCTGGGTAAACCGGATCTCCGCTGCACCGGGGAGAAAGGCCAGGATATCTCCCGGCTGCTCGGCCATGGCCTTATTTATAGTTACGGCCACCTCTTTAGCAATCTCACGGGGATAATTTTGAAGCAGTTTCCCAGCCCGGCAGTATTCCACCCCCACGGGATAAGTTTGCCCCGCACCCATAACCACCGGGGCGTCATCAAGGAGTCGGCTAACGGCTCCGGTATCCAAGGTGGCGGACATGATCAGGAGCTTGAGATCCTCTCGCAGGCTGCCCATCACATCAAGACATAGGGCCAGGGCCAGATCACCCTGCAGACTGCGCTCGTGAAACTCATCAAAAATCACCAGCCCCACCCCGGCAAGCTCAGGATCTTCCTGCATCCGGCGGGTAATCACCCCCTCGGTAACCACCTCCACCCGGGTTGTGGCCGAGACCTTCGATTCAAAACGAACCCGGTAGCCCACGGTCTGGCCGATTTCCTCCCCGAGCTGCCTGGACATGAAGGCTGCGGCCAGCCGGGCTGCAAGCCTGCGCGGTTCGAGCATAAGAATGGTTTGTCCTGCCAACCAGGTCTCAGCAAGCAGGGCTAGCGGCACTACGGTGGTCTTACCCGAACCGGGCGGGGCGCTGAGAATTACCGCCTCGCGGCTGGTCAACTGCACCCGCAGATCCGGCAGAATATCATGGATGGGAAGCTTTATCATGGTCTAACCATGCCGTAGAAATGGACGAATGTCAAAAGTAAAGATCCACCCATCAACCCTCTCTCATAAACTCTGCGCATTTTCACCTTGACGCCCATCTGAAAACAGAATACAAAGGCGGAATGAACATTCACTCCACAAAAAAATCTCCCACTCAAGCAGATCTTGGCAGCAAACGGGAGCTCATAATCCACGCCACCATCAAACTCATCTCCGAGTATGGCTTCCATGGCACGCCCATCTCCATGATTGCCCAGGAGGCCGGGGTGGGTGCGGGTACTATCTATCGATATTTCAAGGACAAAGACAGCTTGGTCCTCGATATCTTCAAACAGGTGAACTGTGCTTTCAAAGAAACTCTGCTGCATGGATATGATGCCAACCAACCCATACGTGACCGTTTCCTCCATCTCTGCCGGGGAATCTTCCAGTATGGGATACAAAATCCCTATGAGTTCAAATTCATAGAGCAATTCTACAATTCACCCTACGGAACCACCCTGCGCCGGGAAAAACTGTTCTGTAATTGCGGTGACACCGGTCAAGATCTGCCGCTGGAGCAGGTATTTGCCGCAGGTCAGGCCCAACAGGTCATCAAGGAACTGCCGCAGGCCGCACTCATCGCCCTTGCCATCGGCCCCATTGTCTTTCTGGTCAAAGACAGCATCGCCGGCCTGATTCAACTGGATAAGACAACCATCAACAACACCCTGGCCGCCTGCTGGGATGCGATACAACAAGAGACAGGCACCAACAGGCAGCCCGTCATCACTCCATCATCTCCCTCAATTGAAGAAAAGCCATGAAAAAGCGTATTCTCCTCACCATCCTTGCTCTTATCATCATCGGTGGTTCCCTTGCCGGTATCAAATTCCTGCAGATCCGCCATATGATGGCAGTTGGCAGCAAAATGGTCCCACCACCGGAAACCATCTCCACGGCACCGGTCCAGCATCAATCCTGGGAGTCTGTTCTCTCGGCGGTCGCCTCCCTCGATGCCGTCCAGGGGGTAACCGTGGCCGCCGAACAACCGGGCAAGGTGGTGGCGATCTCCTTTACCCCCGGTGATTTTATCGAAAAAGGTGCCCCGCTGGCCAAACTGGACACCAGTGCTGAAGAGGCCCAGTTACGGGCCATGGAAAGCAGTCGAAATCTGGCCCGCACCAATCTGCGCCGTCTGGCTGAACTGGCCGACAAGGGTCTCATATCCCAGACCGAATTTGACAATGCCAAAGCCGGCTTCCAAGAGGCCGAGGCCCAGACCGAAAACATCCAGGCCGTCATCCAGAAGAAAAATATCAAGGCCCCCTTTTCCGGCAGGTTAGGCATCCGCCAGATCAATCTTGGCCAGTTTCTGAAAGAAGGTCAGGAAATCGTCTCCCTGCAGGTCCTTGATCCGATCTTTGTTAATTTCATGCTGCCCCAGCAGGAACTGGGCAGGATCACAAGCGGAATGTTGGTACGCATTACCGGTGACGGAATCGACAAAGAACAGATTAGCGGTAAGATCACAGCTATTGCCCCTCAGGTGGATGCCCAGACCCGCAACATCCGGGTCCAGGCGACAGTTGCCAACAAAAATGAGGTCCTGCGCCCCGGAATGTTTGTTAACGCCTCCATAGTGTTACCGGAACAGGAAAAAGTCTTCGCCATCCCCGGCACTGCTGTTCTCTATGCCCCTTACAGCGATTCTGTTTTTGTGGTTGAAGAAAAGAAAGATGAAAAAAGTGGTAGGGACATCAAGGTGTTACGCCAGCAGTTTATCCGTATCGGTGAAAAACGCGGTGATTTCGTGTCTGTTCTCTCTGGTCTACAAGGAGGAGAGACAGTGGCCAGTATTGGAGTTTTCAAACTACGGAATGGCCAGGCTGTGGTGATCGACAACAGCCAAGCACCAGCCTTCGAGATGCAACCAAAACCGGAAAACAACTAGTCTTTTAGGCTAATTAGTCTAAACAACCAATACTCCGTGCCGTGCCATGAATTTTACTGATATTTTTATCCGTCGTCCTGTCCTTGCCGTGGTGATCAGTCTGGTCATCATCATTGCCGGACTCCAGGCCATTAAAACCGTTAATGTCCGCCAGTACCCCCGCAGCGAAAACTCTACGGTAACGGTCACCACCGTCTATGTCGGGGCCAGCGCTGAACTGGTGCGAGGATTCATCACCACTCCGCTGGAACGAGCCATTGCCGCCGCCGACGGCATTGATTATCTCCAATCCCAAAGTTCCCAGAGCGTCTCCACAATCAACGTCCGCTTAAAGCTGAACTATGACGCCACCAAGGCCCTGGCCGAAATCAGTTCCAAGGTCGATCAGGTCCGGGCTGACCTGCCGCCGGAAGCCGAAGTGCCGATCATTAATATTGAATCGGCAGACAGTAAATTCGCCGCAGCCTACCTGAGTTTCACCTCGGATGTCCTGAAGCAGAATGAAATCACCGATTATCTGACACGAGCCATACAGCCTCGCCTTTCCGCCCTGGACGGAGTCCAGCGGGCCGAGATCCTTGGCGGCCGCACCTTTGCCATGCGCATCTGGCTGAAACCGGACCGGATGGCGGCCTACAATATTACGCCGGTTCAGGTTCGGCAGGCCCTGGCCGCCAACAACTATCTGGCCGCCCTCGGACGCACCAAAGGATCTCTGATCCAGGTCAACATCACCGCTGATACCAACTTGAGTTCCATTCAGGAGTTCAAACGGCTCATTGTCCGCAACCAGGATGGAGCCTCCATCCGCATTGAGGATATTGGTGATGTGGTCATGGGTGCTGAAGATTACGACGCCGAGGTCCGTTTTTCCGGCAAGACTGCAGTATTCATGGGCATATGGCCCCTGCCCAACGCCAACTCCCTGGATGTTATCAAGCTGGTTAAAGATGAAATGGCGGCCATCCAGAAGGACCTGCCCAGTGGCATGCAGGCCCGGATCGCCTATGACAGCACCGATTATATCAACAACGCCATCCAGGAGGTCCTCAAGACCCTGGGTGACACCATGCTCATCGTGATCGTGATCATATTCCTCTTCATGGGGTCTTTTCGCTCAGTTTTTATCCCGGTGGTCACCATTCCTCTCTCCTTGATCGGGGCGGTCTTTCTTATGCAGGTCTTTGGGTTCACCATCAATTTATTGACCCTGCTCGCTATCGTCCTCTCTGTGGGCTTAGTGGTGGACGATGCCATTATCGTCGTCGAAAATGTCGAACGCCATATCCGCGAGGGCCTCAAACCCTTTGATGCCGCCATTGTCGCCGCCAGGGAACTGGTAGGGCCAATTATTGCCATGACCATAACGCTCGCCGCAGTCTATGCCCCCATCGGACTGCAGGGCGGGCTGACCGGCGCCCTCTTCCGGGAATTTGCCTTTACCCTGGCCGGGGCTGTAACCATATCCGGAATCGTGGCCCTGACCCTCTCGCCCATGATGTCGGCCAAGCTGCTGAAGCCAGGCCTTGCAGAACATGGTCTGACCGGCCGTATCAACCGCGGCTTTGAGCGAATCAAGAACATCTACAGCCGTTTGCTGGATCAGACCCTGAAAACCCGACCGGCAGTCTATCTGGTCTGGCTCGTCATCAGTCTGCTGGCAATCCCCATGTTCAGAATGTCGCCAGTGGAACTGGCGCCCGCTGAAGATCAGGGAGTAATCTTCGGCATCCTCGATGCAGCCGCCAACTCCACCCTCGATCAAACCAGCCAGTATGCGGCAGCGGCCAACCATATTTTTCTCTCTGAACCGGAAACCAACTTTACCTTCCAGATGACCATGCCCTCTTCCGGATTTGGGGGTATGGTCCTCAAGCCTTGGGCGGAACGGGAACGTACAGTATTCGAGGTCTTGCCCGAGGTCCAGCATAAACTGGCGACCATCCCTGGTGTACGCATGTTTCCGGTCATTCCACCTTCCCTGCCCGGTGGCGGCCAGTTCCCAGTAGAATTTGTCTTGGCCTCCACCGCAGAACCGGAACAGATCCTCGAGTTCGCCAAAAAGTTACAGATGAAAGCTATGGCCAGTGGCAAGTTTGCCTTTCCACCGCTCATTGACATGAAAATTGATCAGCCGCAGTCGGAGCTTATAATCGACCGCGACCGGGTGGCTGATCTCGGACTCAATCTGCAGCAGGTAGGAGCTGACATCGGCTCCATGCTTAGCGGTAATTTCGTCAACCGCTTTGATATCGCCGGACGCAGCTACAAGGTTATCCCCCAGATTCAGCGGAGCGACCGCCTCAACCCTGAGCAATTACGTAATATCTATATCACCGGACCGGACGGACAGATGGTACCCCTGTCAAGCGTCGCCAGCATCCACAACTCAACGACGGCCCGTTCCATGAACCGTTTTCAGCAGTTGAACGCCGTCACCATCAGTGGTGTCTCCGTGGTACCTCTTGATGAGGCCCTGCGATTTCTTGAAGATGAGGCCGTAAAAATTCTACCCCAGGGCTACGTCATCGATTATACAGGAGAGTCCAGGCAATTGCGCACTGAAGGAAACCGTTTCCTTCCGGCATTCGGTCTGGCAGTAGTGCTGATTTTTCTCGCTCTGGCTGCCCAGTTCAACAGCTTCCGCGATCCCTTCGTCATCCTGGCCGGATCAGTACCTCTGGCCATATTCGGGGCCCTGATCTTCACTTTCCTGAAGATCCCCAACCCCAATATTCCTTTCTGGACCAATGGCTGGACCACCACCCTGAACATCTATTCTCAGGTGGGTCTGATTACTTTAGTGGGACTGGTAGCCAAAAACGGGATTCTCATCGTTGAATTCTCCAACAAACTCCAAGAAAAGGGCCATTCCAAGCTTGAAGCCGTACGTGAGGCATCACTGACCCGTCTGCGCCCGATCCTGATGACCAGTTGCGCCACAGCTGCCGGCCACTTTCCCTTGACCTTGGTCACCGGTGCCGGTGCGGCAGCCAGGAACTCCATCGGTCTGGTTCTGGTCGGCGGTATTGTGATCGGTACTCTTTTTACCCTCTTTGTGGTACCATCAATCTATATGCTGATCGCCCATGACCGGAAGATGCAAGGTGAAAATCTGGAAATATGAGTTATACTCAAGGCTCCCTCTAAGCAATAAAGGAATACCCATGAAAAAGAGAGTGTATATGTTCTCCATCATGCTGACCACAGGACTTGCCGTATTTTCCTTTCATCAGCAGGCCCTGCAGGCGCAGACAATATCTCCGGTTACAGCTGAAGCAAAGATGACTCCCTCCCCTCCCCGGACAATTAAGGAAGGAGAGACCCTCACCCTCGCCAAAGTAGTGGCTATCACCCGTCAGAATCAGCCGGCCATTCTTGCCGCCAAGGGAAATGTCAATGCCAGCCAGAGCCGGATTGGTCAGGCAAAGTCCTTCTATTACCCACAGATCAACGGCAGCACCAGCTATGACCGTCTGTCGCCGGGAGGTACTATGTACGGCACAAGCGATGACAGCGCTTATAACCAACTGGCAGTCGCAATGAATGGCAGTCAGCTGCTTTTTGACTTTGGCAAAACCAAAACCCAGGTCGAAATCCAGAAAACCAGTTTTGAGGCAGCCCGTTCCGATCTGAACGCAGCTGATGACCGCTCCGTCTTCAATGCCAAACTGGCCTATTATGACATACTGAAGATCGCCCGCAACAAAAAAGTTGCCATCGAAACCGTCAAACAGTTTGAGCAGCATCTGGCCCAGGCAAAGGGTTTTTTCGAAGCCGGGGTAAAGCCCAAATATGATGTCACCAAGGCGGAAGTCGATCTCAGTCATGCCAAACTTTTGCAAATTCAGGTGGAAAACACCCTGCGGCTGGCCCGGGTAGTCCTCAATAACGCCATGGGCTTACCCGCTGCCCCTGATTACCAGCTCGAAGACACTCTCACCTCGGTCAAGTTTACTCTTCCTTATGAGCAGGCCTTAGGCTTGGCCATGGACCATCGTCCCGACCTCAAGGCTCTGGTTCTGAGAAAACAGACTGCCCAGCAAAGCGTTGATCTTGCCCGCAAAGGTGATATGCCCATTCTCTCCGGCAATGCAGGTGCCGGTTACAGTGGCGACGCAGACACCATGGACGAGGGCTGGAGTGCAGGCATCGCCATCACCGTACCGATCTTTAATGGCCATCTGACCCGGCACCAGATCGGTGAGGCCCAGGCCAACGCCGTCATCCTTGCCGCCAATGTGACCGCTTTGCAGCAGAGCATCCACAAGGATGTCCAACAAAGCTACCTCAATCTGCAGGAAGCAGAAGAACGGATCGCCGTCACCCAACTCACCATCGAGCAGGCCAAAGAAAATTCCCGGATCGCATCCGGCCGTTACAGCGCCGGTGTCGGCAGTCCGATTGAGGTCACCGATGCCGACATTCTGCTGGTTCAGGCCAAGGCCGATCATATTCAGGCCCTGTACGACTACCGAATAGCCCAGACCAGTATTGAGCAGTCCATCGGCATGACAGGAGAGAATAGCCTGACGACTAAAACAGAGTAAAGGAACCTTGGGACACCGTTATCAACAGATTTTTTAACACAGCAGCACAGCAAAGGAGAGACATATGGATCCGGAAAAAATAATGGAGGAAATGTCCATACAATTATCTGAGGCCCTTATGGCACTGAAAAAGTCAAAAACCATTGAGGAAAAAGTGGCGTACAGCCAAGTAGTAAAAAACCTCAGCGATGCCATGGGAGTTTTTCTTAACCTGGCGGCCGACAGCATGATGGAGGATTACTACCTCAAAGATGATTGATATCATCCAAACCGGTCTAAGCTATTAAAAGAAGAGATCAGCAAAAAAAGAGGAAGTAGCACCTTCTTCTGCCCCATCCCTGCTTGCAGGGATGGGGCAGAAGAGCAGTCAATAATCACCACAACGTCACTTGCCCCGTAAGTCAGTAATCAGATCGGGACGGGAAACAGGCTTGGCAGACTCGTTGTTGAAATTCTTTTCCATTCCGGATTTTAAAGTGAAGAGAAGTTCCTTTGTTGCCTCAATAAATTCGCGATCATGCTCAGTCCTATTGATGGTTGCATGGAGAACGATTTTTTCCGGATAGGGAGGGTAACCTGTCGTCACAGTCCAGACCAAAGCGTTAGGACAGTCTGGAACGAAAAATCGTACACCGCCCATAATATTCTCCCGTCGGATATGAAAACGCCCCCAGTGCCGGAAGTAAATGACTCGGCCCAGCTCCTCGGCTTCAGCCACCGCTTCAACATCCTCACAAAAAACGGGAAGGTCATCGACAGACACTTTATTCCTGATTTCCTCATGGGTTGTTACTACGTTGGCAAACTCGAAAAATTCCATGACATTCTCCCCCACAACCTGATGACTTTATGATCTTCAACATGAAGTCAATTTCTCGTGACCAATCTTAAATCGTCACAGGCATGACCTCATAGCGATTGCGCCCATTCTTTTTGGCTTGGTACAAGGCTTGGTCAGCAAGGGCGACCAGTTGGGATCCATCAGTCAAAATATGATCTGCTGCCGTTGCAATTCCCAGGCTGATCGTAACAAATTCGGATATGTCCGATTTGGCATGGGGCAAGGCAAGCTTAAGCATGGCTTCACCGATGCGCTCTGCCAAGATTGCCGCTCCTTGACGATTTGTATCGGGAAGGATGATCACAAATTCCTCCCCGCCGTAACGAGCGATGATGTCAAGGTCACGTCCAACCACAGTCCTTAGGGTTATGGCAAGCTGCCGCAGGCAATCATCTCCCGCAAGATGACCATAATGGTCATTATATTTTTTGAAATGATCCACATCAAGCATGATCAAAGAGAATTGTGAACCTGATCTTTTATGTCTTGAAAATTCAGCCCGTAAGGCATTATCAAAAAACCTGCGATTGGACAGACCCGTCAGGCTATCCGTCAACGAATTGCTTTGAGCAAGATCCCGTTCTATCTCAAGTTGGCGAACCAATTCTTGGATCTGTTGTTCTGTCTTCTTGCGCCTCGTAATATCCCGAGCAATCAGGACCATCCGAAATGGATTTCCTTGTCGATCGCGAATCAAGGCACTTTTTACCTCAATGTCAAAGCAGGACTTGTCTTTGCGGATGGCGCGGTATTCATTGGGACCAGGATAATTACCGTGTAACATTTTCACCATATTGGCGCGTGCCCGTTCATGATCTTCGGGGAAAATAAAATCCATGATCGACATACCAGGCCCCTCCTCGGGATCATAGCCAAACATCTTATTTGCTGCCTCAGAGACCATAATGACACACCCCGAGAGATCAGCAATGGTGATATCATCAGGCGAAGCCATGAGGATGGTTTTATAGGTCTCTTCACTTGCTTGCAGTGCACGAGTTTTAGCATCCAGTTCCTTTTCTGCCAATTGGCCGATTTCCTGGGCTATGATCCCGATTTCGTTGTTGGGATAGACGTATTCGTCAGCATACAGTTCGTCTCCAGCAATGATAGACTTGATTTTTCTGTCAAGTTCAACCAGCGGTCGGGACAGACGTCTGCTCAGCAGTGTACTCTGCGCAAGTCCCAATAACACGGCGATGACACCAGTCAGACTGACAAGGAACAACACCTGTAATATGATTGGGTGGAGTATTTCCCTCTTTTCGACCACTGTCACGACCGTCCAGCCGGTTGAAGTACTTCGACTGTAATGGGCGAAGTTCTCCACATTGTCAATGCGGTAGGTAAAATCACCGTTACTGTCCTGTTGAAAGGCTTCCTTCATTTCCGGAAGCGATTTACCCAACAGGACCTGATCAGGATGCATGATAATTTTTCCAGACCTGTCCATGACAAAACTGAATTCCGTTTTATATTCGTCGTGCTGGGCAAGAAGATGGACAACCTGATCAATTAAACAATCAATAGCTACCACACCGCCATATCCGCCACCGGACTGTTTCAAAGCTCTGCTGGTCGAAACCAGCCACTCTTTTGATTTAATTTCCTGATATGGCAGACCGACCGAGGTCTCAGGTTTGATTGCCATCGCCGCCCGATACCAGGGACGGGTAGTCGGATCAAATCCTTCTGGAGGCGTGTAGTTGTTGATCAGCATCAGACCGTTTTCGTACCCCGAATATATAAAGGCGATATTCTTGTTGGATCTGGAAAAAGATCGATACCCATCCAATATGCGTTGATGAGCCTCTGCATCAAGAGCCATCGCCTCCCTGATTTCCTTATTCTCCTCCAACACCATGAGGGTGTTCATGATTTCGGCAAAATACCCTTCAATGGAAAAAACGACGGCACGATTGGTTCGGTTTATGACGGTATGCGCCTTGGAGATTTCGGAATAATAAAGGATGGTCGATAGGAAAAGACCGAAAACGGCCACAACAATCAAAGCTAACAAAGCGCTGCTTTGAAATATCTCCCGATTGATGCTGGATTTAGGGAATGAAGACCTGGTGTTAATAATGATTTCCTTGTTCATGATTGGAAGAAGAGTATGGGGGTACAATGTTTTTACTATACGGTGATATGATCTCTTTTTTTGCGCTAACGTCCTGCATCACCGGATAACAAGGAAGTCAAGTCTCTATTTGTTGATTCTTTGCTCATGACCTACGCTTAAGCAGGTATGCCAGAAGCCGACAACATGCGTCAAACTACGCTTTGACCCTTTGCTTCTTTTCCTCCATTCAAAACCTTGCGAATCAGTTTGGCTATTGTCTCTTTTGTGAGGGGTTTTAAGGCAAATTCTTTTATCCCAAGCTCCTTTGCAGAAGCTTCGTTGATAAGATTACTGTATCCAGTACAGAGGATAATAGGGATATCGGGTCGTATCTGCATCATCATCCTGGAAAGCTCAGCACCAGTGATCCCAGGCATAGTCTGGTCGGTTATGACCAGATCAAATTCTCCCGGCGTATTTTTGAATGTTTCCAATGCCTCTACACTACTGTGGCACACAGTCACACAATAGCCCAATTTTTCAAGCATCTTCTTAGCCATTTCAGCCAGAAGTTCTTCGTCATCAACAAATAATATCCGTTCGTTCCCTTTGAGGATATCTTCCGCTTCATTTATTTCAGGCACGGCATTCAAGGCAACTACGGGAAAAAATACATGGAAAGTCGCCCCTAAGCCTAACTGGCTTTCAACTGTAATCATACCACCGCAATCTGCCATTATCCCATGGATAATGGCCAGCCCCATACCTGTTCCCTTCCCTACCCCCTTTGTCGTGAAATAGGGATCAAATATTTTATCAATGATATCGGGACCAATGCCGCAACCTGTATCAGAGACAGTAAGTTCAAGGTATTCGCCGGGGGTGACATGCGCAGACATTAGCTGTTCTTCAGGCCCGATCAAAGCAGGCTTCAATGTCACGGAAAGCACCCCACCGGTCTCTTCCATGGCATGATAAGCATTTGTACATAAATTCATCAAAATCTGATTAATCTGCGATGGGTCAGCCAGGATATTCCCACTCTTTGAGTTGATATCTTCAGTTATGCTTATTGTGGAGGGAATCGAAGACCTTATCATCTTTAACCCTTCTTTAATAAGTGGTTGTATCTGTAGAGGGAAACGTTCAGTCGCCGATTGGCGACTAAAAGCAAGAATCTGTTTAACCAGCTCCTTCGCTCGGTTTGCGGCGATTAAAACTTGTTCAAGATCTTCTTCTAATTGCGTTCCAGAAGGCGCATTCGCTCTGGCCATATCGGTAAAACCAAAAATTATTGCCAAAATATTGTTGAAGTCATGGGCAATGCCACCTGCAAGCGTGCCGATGGCCTCCATTTTCTGCGCTTGCCGAAGCCGCTCTTCCATTTCTTTTCTTTCATCCTCCGATCGTTTGCGTTCGGTGATGTCGCGCGCAATCCCCAAGACTCCAATGAGCTGTCCATCGCTCCCTACCATTGGGGTCTTTATAGTTTCCAGAATTTCCCGATGGCCATCAGCAGCAAAAGTAAGCTCCTCTTCATTTACAGAGGGTGTGCCTGCGGCCATTGCCGCTTGATCATGCAGTCGGAAAAAGTCAGCCAACTCCTTATTGACGAAATCGTAATCGGTCTTGCCGATAATATCTTTTTCTTTGGCGCCATACAGACGCTCAAACCTGGAGTTGCAAAAAAGGTACACCCCCTGGGTATCTTTCAACCACACCAAGTCCGGAATTGTACTGATCAGTGTGTGTAAATGGGTATCACTCTTTTTCAACGCTTTTTCAGCCTGCTTGCGCTCATCAATTTCGCGTTGCAATTCAGCGGTTCTTTTGTGAACCCGGTGATTCAAAATGCTGTTACTTAAAACAAGGACACCGATCAAGACAAATAAAAGAACGAAGCCCCAATAGACCCATTTTGACATTGCAGAAAGAGGTTCATTTAGACCAAAGGCTTTATCGAATGACTGATAATATATCGAATTTTTGTTTGCCTTTAACGCCTTAAGGTACTTATCGATTACTGCAAGAAGATCACTATTCATTCCCTTGGGGGCGGCATAACTGATTTCTATAGGGTTGAAAATTATATCCGTGCGTTCAACCTGAAACTGCTTGGCGTTGCTAAGTCCGAAACTCCTGTTGACGACCACGGCATCGACTTTTTTTTCACTTACCAGCTTTAACCCCTCACGAAGATCATCTATTGGGATTATTTCAAGATGGATACCAAAGGAGTTGATCATTTTCATGAAAGCTTGTGGGTGGATATCTTGTTTCATTAAGGCGACGCGCTTGCCTTCCAGATCAAGGATGGTCTCAATGCCACTTCCGGGCCAAGTATAGACAACGCCCCAGTTGCTCAGCAATATTTCCTTACTGAAATCAATTTTTTTGGACCTTTCATCGGAATAGGCAATACAGACCTGCAGATCAATTTCACCACGTTCCAGCCTTTCAACACTCTCTGCAAAACTACCGGAAACATATTCAAGGTTCCAGCCTTCCTCTGCGGCAATAAGTTTCAAAATATCGATGGAGAGTCCACTGTAGCCACCACTTTCATCCTGATAGACAAGGGGAGCGTTTTCGTAGACGCCGACCTTGATAGTCCCTTCCCTGGCATGGACCGGATTGGAGAAAGCAACAAGAGCAAGCATCAAAAAAACAAAAAACTTGGTAATCAGATGGCAGGGAAGGTTGAATAACATTATTGTTTTGTGTTGAAATTTAATCATGAGATATATTCATGTTCATGTGAGTTAAAGGGGGCACAAAGGTCGTCATGTCTCTTGTTGAGACTGCTGTTAAGCATTGATTTCAAATTTTGGGGCTCTGGCATTGATCAAGATAGAGACACCAAAGGTCTAAATAAATTAATTTTATTCATCCATCATTTTTTTTGAAATATCTGACGGCTCATATCTATTCGACCATATTCACATAACTTTTTTTAACGTTACCTGATGCAACCGGGAAACACAAATATCTTCAAAAAACATCGCGTTTTCCAAATAAATATCTGGATATATTGGGTCACAATATAGAGAAGGAAGGAAAGCGCGAAAGGTGGGAGGACGAGGCGGGACAAACAATGATTTACTCTAACTCTTAAGCCAGCAAACTTTCCAGTTCCAAGCACAATCCGACTTATCTCAGGAAATTATCATAAAAAAAACAGAGAATCGTTAGAATCTTACACCTTACGATTGAAGCTTATTTGCTTAAATTGAGAACGCTCTCCAATTGACATTCGTTGTTGGTAAAACAAAGGATACTCTTTTCCAGCCTGTCGTAATCAGGGTTAAACGTTCCACGCCGCCAATAATCGTATTGAAGTTTTTTCCCGTTTTTATCCTTTAAAGTTGCGATATTATTTTCGCTGAAAATAGTTTCATCCGATCCCTTCTGGCATTTTTCGTAGCCATCAGAATCGTCTTTGTCTTCATAGAATTTACAATTTCGGTACTTGCCGTTAATACCGTAGTGTTTGTCTCCAGGGCTCATAGATAGGGCAGTATGGGCGAAGTTGGCAAATCTGTAGGGAGTACCTTTATAATTCAGTTCAGGACTGTCGAATTCCACCGTCGCAATATCTTTACAAGACGCTAGCGATTGGTCTTCCTTCGTATATTTGGTCTTGTACCAGATAAGAGCGCGACGTTTAGCGGTCGTCAGATCACAGAAAAATTTACGGGCCTCCCTGGCATCAATGGTATCATCATCGGCACTGACAGCCATAAGCACAGGACCCTCCAGGGCGTACTTACTGTCGACCAGGCCTTTGGTCAGTTCGTAAAACTCAGCCCCGGCATTCATAGAAAAAGATTCATATCGTGCGGCATCTTTCTCATCATATTTGTTCGCCCAGTCCTTAACAAATCTAAGAATAGTGGCAGCCCAGGCCAACTTAGTTTTGGCTTTGACGGCCGTCGACACCAAAATCAAGCCTTTGATTTTATTTGTACTTTGACCCTCTTTCATATGTCTTATGGCCAGCGCCGTGCCAGTCGAAAATCCAACCAGATACAGGTCATGAATCTGGTCGATTTTCTGAAAACTTCTCACTCCATAGTCTGTTATTCGCATCCAGTCTTCATGTTTCATCTTCAATGAGTCTCCGGCCACGGTGCCATGCCCAGGCAACAACACGGCCCGGATCAAGGCACACGGATAAGCCTTTCGGAGAGAGTCGCTGATACTGCGCATCAGATAAGGTGAATCGGTCAAGCCATGGATAAGAAGAAAACCCTTCCCCCCGCCTTTTGATGTGTCCCAACACATATCGCTGTCTTTTTCCGGCCACTGAAACGGGCCACGCATTATTGCCGTCTCTTCACTGGTATACCCCCCCAGATAGGGACTCTGACCTGATTTAAAACGAAGATCGTCTAAAATTTGGCGGATATTTTCACGACTGTCATGAACATACTGCGTAAATTCCGGCTCAGGCTGCCCTGGAACGGAAGCCGCCCTTCCTGTTGGCTGCAACCATTCAGGATTTGAAGAGATGCATGCTCCTAAGGCAATAGACACACATACGGTCACAAGAATTGCTTTGATTGTCGAAACAGCCATTTCAACATGTCTCCAGATAATTTTAAAATAAAAGTACAGGACTTGCGCTCCGACTGTGCAAATTTAGAATTTACTGAATTGCTAGGCTTCTTGTCCGGTCCAGGGCCGCAACTGACACGCCACGCCCAAAAATTCCTCATCATTTCCAAAGAGTGGGGTCAATTCCTGCCACAGGACTTTTCCGTCAGGGTGAATACACTTTCCTGAGATATGGACCTTCTGATCGAAGACCTTGTACATCCTGGTAAGGACTTCACCGGCGTTGTCCATACGGGAAGCGACCGTTTGCAGGTCGTCGAATGTTTTGATTTCCTGGCCGTTCAGGCTGAGCATGTTGCAAAAAGTCCTGTTCTTTCTGACCAGATTCCGATCCTGGTCAAAAATAATCAGACTGAAATCAAGGGCGTTAAAAGCGGCCTGTGTTCTGGCCTGTGCGGTCTGGTCCTGATAATTTTTGTTTACCGGTCTGGCAATAATAACAACACGATCAACGCGCCCCATATCGCCGGCAACCGGAAGCATGTTGACCATGTATGTTCCATTGTTGGTGCTGACTTCCTTGATGTGGGAAGTATTCAAATCAAATGTTTTTTGCAGTAAAAGCTCATAAGGGGAATAATCGAGGATAGTCTCAGCCAGAACCGTATCATAGTCTTCGCCATTATGTTTTCCCCAAAACAGGATGGAGGCATGGTTCTGATATATGATTTTCCGATCGCTGGAAACAATTGTTATGCTGTCATGCAAGGCCTCAAAGACCTCATAACAGCGGATCATATGAGCCTTGGCCTCTTTAGCCTCTGCTTCGGTATCCTGAAATTTATCGCGGAGAACCTGAAAAATTTCCTCAATGGGAAGCGCACGCCCTTGTTCTGTCGTCTCGATAACGTTTTCGGGCAAAGCGGCTGAGGCAAGTTTTTCTGACAAAGACACTTCGCCTTGAATGGCGGGATGAGTGGTCGCTGTTATCACGGCCCCCTTTTTTACCAATTCTTCTTCTGTCATATTGAGGGGCTTGCTAACCTTGTTTCGCCATTCCTGTGAGCATCCCTGCTTCCCGTTCAACACCTTGCTGAGGGTGACCGCTGAGATCTGTGCCTTCACTGCCAGATCCTTCTGGGCTATTTTCTGAGCCCGAATCGTCTCCGCCAGTCCGGCAATAAAATACGCCTGTCGCTGTTTGTTCTCAATGGCAATGGCGGTTTCGCTGTTTTCCATATTTCCTCTCCATATTCCTTCTACCAGATTGGGGCCTCATGCCCTCGTGTCAAATCAAGCGTAATCTCGTGAAAGCTATATTTTCCATTATTGTTATTAAAAAATTAATGTCAATAGAAAAAAATATCCCAAACAATATCGAAATATTAGCCTCAAACACATAATCAAATTAACTTAAATGTTAATTTATTCACATTTTGTTAATAAATTTCTCTTGCGTTAGCCAACAAATGGCATTATTTTAACAATAATTCCTATTACCGTATTAATAAGTGAGTAAAAAAGAGAAAAATTCCTTAACCAATTGGAGATTACAATGATGCAAAAAATCTTGGGCGGCTTCATCCTGGCCCTCACCCTTATTTTTTCAGCTTCCCCCGGCAACGCTACCCTTACCACTGATCTGCAAAACCTGGTGGCCCAGAGCACAGTCATACAAGATCAGCTGGCAAACATCAGCGTTAACCAGGGTGGAACCTGCACCCAGCTTGGCACCCTCAACACCTCCATGGAGAACTATCTGGCCACTGTAGCCGTGGTTATCAGCCGGATTACAGTACCTATTACCCTCACCAGCACCGACACCACCTCCCTTGACACCCTTTCCACTCTCACCACGGAAATGGCGGCCGATTCGATCCGTCTGTCCCTGGAGTTGCGTAGCATAGAAAATGTGGCCGAGCTGTTCGAATACCGGGCCGCCCTGAGCGCCATGCTCCGGTTGTCTGATGATATCGGCAAGATGGCCGACAGGATCCTCGAGATGGCGGACCGCATCCTCGTCATGGCAAGCAATATCGGTGCCATGGCTGATCGCATTCTCATCACCCAGCAGTTACAAAACAGCAACGTGGCCCTGACCCAGGCATCCATCCTCACCACCCAGGCGAATATGGTGGCCATGAGCGACAGCCTTTCCTCCATTGCCTACAATATGACTTTGGGGTTGGTGAAGACCGATGCGGTTGTGTTGGAAAACGACATGGGGGCAACGACGCTCACCAGCGCCAACATGGTGACCGAACTGGATAAGCTTGCAGCCAGGACTTCCCTCCTGCTCGCCGGCACAGAGAGTCTTTACACCCTGATCAACCAGAACAGCCAGTCTGCCAGTCACTTTATCAATAGCGACACCCTGACCTTACTGGGCGATCTTTCCACCATTAACAGGGCCTTAGCCCTCTCGCTGGAGGCTTATGCCAATACCATCAACCAGATCGCGCCGCTCACCCAGATTCCTGTCCTCTCCGATGCCACCGCCAGCATGCTGCGCCTTACCACCGACATCGGCAAGATGTCTGACCGGATCATGGAGATGACCGACAAGATCATTGTTATGGCAGATAATATCGGCCTGATGAGCGACCGGATTGTCACGACCCAGGATTTGCAGCAGACCAATATAGAGCTGACCGGGGGCTCGCTGCTCACCGCCCAGAGTGTCACCCTCACTGTGATAAAAAACTTCCTTTAAAATAAGCATATTGACATCCAACGGAGACACAAATATGAAAAATAAGATCAAGAACGTATTTTTTATTGCCCTGTTCATAGCGGCAGGCCTTTGGCTTCATCCGACCGCCTCACAGGCCACTTTGCTTGATGATCTGAATGGACTGCTGGCCCAGTCCCAGGCCCTTGACACCCAGCTCAAGGATATCACCCTGACCGGCGACACGGTCTGCGGCCCACTGGTTGCGGCCAATCAGGCAGCCCGTGATCTTGTCAACAATATCACCCAGATTGACCAGAGGCTCGCCGCCCCCTTGCAGATTGATGTGGACATACTCACCGCCCTCAATCAACTGGCAGCCCTGACACCGAACCTTGCCAGCGAGAACCTTCGCCTCTCCGTTGATCTGCAGGCCCTGTCTCAGACCGGACAGGCCATTACCATCAAGGATGGCATTGTGGCCATGCTTCAACTCTCCGATGATATCGGCACCATGGCCGACCGCATTGGTGAAATGGCGGACAAGATCCTGGTCATGTCCGATAATATCGGTCTCATGGCCGATCGTATCATTGCCACCCAGGAGATCCAAAACGAGAATATACAGCTCACCCAGCAGTCTATTTTGCAGACCCAGACCAATATGCTGACTGTGACTTCTCTGGTGGAGACCAGTACCAACGACCTGACCCTTAATCAGTTGGTGATTGATGGCAATCTGCTGGCGGCCAAAATGGTAGCAGTGATCTTAAACCCATTTACCATGAAGAAACAGCTTGCTACGGTTGCCACTGATGTCCATACCTTTCTTGCCAAGGTGACCACCGCTTACGGAACTATCGCCCAGCAGTCGGCAACCAGCACCATGTACATCAACGCCACCTCCCTGACCAGCCTGGCGAATGTCTCCATCATGCTCACCTCGCTGACCACGGCCGTTGACGGCTATGTAATCGCCATTGACGCCCTGAAAAACATAACCTCCAGCACCAGCCTTTCAGCCTCGCTCAAGAGCATGCTGCAGCTTTCTGCTGATATCGGAGTCATGGCCAACCGCATCCTGGAGATGGGGGCTCTGATTCTGGCCATGGCGGACAATATAGGCATGGAGGCGAACCAGATCCTGGTTACGCAGCAATTGCAGAATGTCAACGTGGCCACGGTGCAGAGCTCGATCCTGGCAGCTCAGGATCTAGCAATCGCTATTATTGTCGCCCGGAATTTATGATTCTGGTAAGGAGCAAGAGAGATTGGCTAAAAGGCAAAGAATTGAAAAGTTATCTGTTCAACTTTACGTGCTGACTGAGCTTGTTGACTGAACATATTGAAAGAATGATGTAAGTAAAAAATGGGTAATAAAACAGGGACAGCGACCTTTTTTTGAAACACAAAGACAGAGCAGTCTTGTGGGTATGAGGTTTTTATCGACAGGATTAAAGGAACAGTCGCTGTTCCTAATTTTCAAACATCAAAATCGGGATAAATAAAAAAATAATTTACCTCAACTTCAAGCAGTTATCGCAAATCAACTACAGTAGAAGACAGATTCCCTCCCTGGCAAGCTTGCATGATTATGCAGCTTGTAATGAGACCCAAGAGACCGAACATTCTGCATCTTCCGCACCAACATAGGCTGTATCGCCGGTAATGGTGACGGAAAGATTCATCGTTCGCTTCACCAGCGCCGCCAATTCCTGGATACTCTCCCACGGGAACTGAACAACCGACACCGGCAGCTCATTGAACTTTGCTTGTCCCTGAGTCCACCAGGTATCCGATTTTGAATTAAAGCTATAGACCTTCACTGCCGGCGAAAGTCGGCTTGCTTTTTTTATTCTCTCAACAGTTGGCTCCCCCACATCGATCCATAATGATAGTCGATCATCCAATGTGCGCGCCCAGATATCGGGCTCTTCCACTGCACAAAGCCCTTTGGTAAAGACCAGATACTCCTGAGCATTCAAACAAAAGGCCAGAACACGAGCCATCATACGCTCAAGTGTTTCAGAAGGGTGTTGAGCAACCGTTAAAGTAAGCGTATCATAATAATCTCGGTCAGTATCAGCCAGGGTAATTTTCAATTTATAAATTGTCGGTTTCAATGCCATAACTGAGAGATCTCCGGAAGGTGTGCCCACGCCATGCAGTTACGACCCTTTGCTGTAAATTTGTTTTTGGTTAAAATAAGGACTCCGACAGCAATAGCGCCAAATGCGCTCTGCCTCCGATTACGTTCCTACTTTGCCGCATCAGCGCCGCCCAATGTCCCCGCATCCACTCAAGCGCATGATTGTGCATTTTATTAATTTTGTTCAGCAACAAGACTTGATGCCAATGCTTTGGCAACAAGGGGCATAGCTGCAAAAGGAGGGAGCCCAAGCTCACTTACTACTTTTTGGCATAACTCCATAATATTTTGCAGTTTATTAACAAGGATGTTATTCATGACAGCAGTATGAATACGCTCAAGATAAACAATACTTTCATTCATTCGTTTGATTATTTCCTCTTGGCCTTGGATGGGACCCTCCCAGGATGACAATAAATTATCTACATTTTCAACATGTTGTAAAATTCTTATTGATGCAAGACAGGAGAAAATATCTTCGTAAATTGGGAGATCACCCGGATAAGCTAAAGCATCGGCGGTAAATAAAGTTTTTTCATCTTCAAACAATAATGAGATGGAGCCTTTTGAGTGGCCGGGAGTATGAATTATTTTACATGACAGGCCCTTTTCTAATTCTAGAATTTCTCCTCCAGCAAGAAAGCGGTCAACTACTACAGGGCCTTCAACCAAAGTCTGAAATCCAGGGACAGGCCTGTCTTTAAATTGTTGTTCTGTATTCTCAATCCATTCTTGTTCAAGTTTATGAGCAAAAACAGTACAATCCGTCCGGCTTTTTACACTTTTGGCAGAACCAATATGATCAGGGTGTGAATGGGTAAGAATTAAGGAAGAAACTTCTTTCGGATCTCGGCCTTGTTCTTTTATATATTCCCAAATTGTCAATTCGGTACCTGCCACACCACTATCAATCAAATGTATTTTGTCTCCAAAGACAAGATAGACAAAAGCAAATCTATCGATTGATATCTCTGGAGAGACAGGGATTTTGAAAGGAATTTTTATCGCGTGTATTCTTTCTGTAACCTGCATTTTACAATTGCCTTATATTTATTCTTATCCTGTACAACGGCTTGATCGCAAGAACGCGCAGGGCAAGGGCTTTTTACCGTCGCCCTGCGCGCCGTTGTTCGCAGCTCAGTTCTTTTCTCCAATCTCTCCGGTAATTGCTCCCTAAAGAACGTCTCCGCCACTCTGACCAGGTATCATCGTAGGATCCCAAACGCAACCACGGTTGCGCCCCGCCTTCTTGGCTGCATACAATGCGATGTCCGCGCGCTTGATCGACTCCTCAACGCTGACGCTCTGATCGAGCATGGTAATGCCGAATGATGCAGTGACCATGATCGACTTTGTTTCGTCCGCGCCGATGTCAATTGCAGTAAGCCCATTGCGTATACGTTCGATTATATCTGAGACGGTCTGAAGATTGGTACTCGGAAAGGATAGTAGAAATTCCTCACCTCCATAACGGTAAATTCTGTCGTATGCCCGCAGATGTTGCTTGATATAACTCACCCAGGCCACGAGCACTTGGTCGCCGACAGGATGGCCATAGGTATCGTTGACCACCTTAAAATGGTCCAAGTCCATAATCACGATACTGCACTTCTGAACGTCACGCTTGACCAACTCACGTTGTTCCCGCAGCCGGATGAGCATGCCGATGCGGTTCTCAGCGCCCGTCAATGCATCACGATTATTGAGTAATTCCTCGAGCTCCTGCTTAAGTGAATAAATTTCCAGATGCAGGCGGTCGGCAGAATTTGTGAAACTGTCATAGTCTTTCGGAGACCCTAACGCCTCGTTTGTCGCAGCAAGAAGCAACTGTGCTCCAAGCTGATGCAGACGGCGGTGCTCTGTCTCGATCGCTACGAATGCCGGGTGCTCCCGAAGTGCTTGAGGAGGAGTACCATAATACCACTGGCCGAAGCGACACTGACGATGAGCATCATCTGCCATGTCTCGATTATCGAAGGTCAATCGACAGATGATCGAACGGGTGAGATCCTTGGCCCACTGCTCATGATTGTAAATAGCCTGCTCCAATTGCTGCAACGTCACCTGCAGCTCTTGTCTGCCGATATTATTAAGCATAGTTATATCCTCTGATGATTTGCGGACGCAAAGTTAAGACGCGTGCCTAGGAGTCTGTCGGATTATGGTGATTCAGTTCTTGTAACTTTCTGATATTTAAGGAAATACTAGAAATGTTACGCAACTTGCAATTCGAATTATATGTTGCAATATCAATATGTTATCTTTTTTAAATTCGGATAATCTGACAGACTCCTAGGAAAATTCTGTCTATCATTTCTCGAGGATATCAGGTGGTTCATATCTATCCAACATATTGACATAACATTTTGAGGTTACTTGATGGAGCAGAAAAACACAAATAGCGTCAAAGAGATATTGTGATTTTCAGGTAAGTGTTTGGATATATTTGACCAACGCGCAATGAAGCACGTAAAACGCGATCTGCCCCCGATTATCCCCATCCTCCTCGGCGCTAGATTATCAACCTGACGCCGCCAGGTTCTTCAACCCCGGTAAGAAAAGCGATCGTCGGGAGAGCCGATGAACATAAAATTGACCGGGATGCTCCATTGTTTTGATAGGTCATGGATCAACTCTGGCCCGAAATCTCCCTTGATGCCTATGAACTCTATCTCTATTAACGAAAACAAAGAAAAAAACTGCAAAAGAGTTGAAGCTGTTTTTATTGACCTGAAGAGATTATTGACGGTCATATAAAAATGAGCTACCATTCATTTTTATATTTTCAGAGATACACGGCTAACTATTAAGAAAAATCAAGAAAAGGAGGGTAAACCATGAGCAACAACTTCGTTATTGTCTGTTCTTGCGGCACAGATAATCCAAACAGGGCAAGCCGAGCAATTCATCTGGCTACAATTGCCCATAAAGAGGGAAAAAACGTTTCCCTCTTCCTACTTGATGAGGCAGTATATCTCGTCAAAAAAGGAATGATCAATCATCTTCAGGCTGCAACCGGCGACGTCGCTGATGATTTGATGACGTACCTCCAGGCCCATGAGGTCCCGATCCTTGCTTGTACGCCATGTGCCAAAAGCCGGCAGATATTTGAAGATGATCTGATCGATGGAGCAAGAATGGGCTCCGCCGTGGAACTCATCCATCTCTGTTCCGATGCTGCTGTCATCAGTTTGTAATGCATAATGAAAGGATAAAAGCTTATGAAGACGACGATTCACATAGGCACAATTCTATTTATCTTTCACTTTCTTCGCCACGCAAAACGTGGTCTGTCACGAATGGCACTAGTACAGTGTATATTTTAGAGTTTCGGATATAGCCGTTTCAGTTTAATTCGCGCATCATTCGTGGTGAACTGCCAATCGACCTTGGTTTGACGATTATTCCGATCAGTATTCCATGCCATTACCTCAGATCGCATTTTCTCAATACAGTCAATTCGACCCGTAAGGCATTGTCGCTTCAAAACGCTGAGTTCAATCTCTGCTATATTCAACCAACTCCCGTGCTTAGGGGTGTGATGTATTTCAAGACGATCTGCTAAACACCTGGCTTCTTCAGGCGGAAAGGCCGTGTATAGCGAGGCTGTATTGTGTGTATTCAGATTGTCCATAACCAGGACTACTTTCTCGGCATCTGCATAACGTTCCTCAAGCATTTCTTTGATGAAATGGGCCCAGTCAATCCGTGTCCGTTGTTCAGTGATTTTCACCTTACGCTTTCCCCCAAGTGGTTCTACCTCAATGAATATGCTTGCGACTCCATTGCGAACATATTCATCATCCACCAGAACAGGATGACCAGGAGCTGCGGGAATTGGTTCATGCACCTCCCCGATCAACTGTGCACTTGATTCGTCCATGCAGACAACCGGAAACTTCCGGTTATACGGACGCGCATAAACTTCAAGAATATCTTCCATCGCCGCTACAAAGCTAGCATTTTGGTCGGGCGGTATTTTCCAATATTTGCTTAGGTGAGGTTTAAGTTCATTTTTTTTAAAGTGTTGCATACCGTCATCGGAGAAACGCTCGGCACTATTTGCAATTCAATCATTTTTTCAGCCAAAAGTCGCATGGTCCAGCGTTTTCGACCTTCCGGGGCCTCCGAACATGCCAAGGTCAAAAGCTTGGCCTCAAATTCACCTCCAAATTGAATTTCACGCGGAGGGGTCTCGCGCTTCTTTCGTTCGATGGCGGCAGAAAGACCTTCCTCAACAAATCGTTTCTTTAAGTGCTCAAGACTGCGAGTCGTTGTCCCCATAGCTTCTGCAACCTTTTCAACAAGCCACTTCTGACCATACTCTCCTGCATCAAGTAGGAGCAATGCTCGAGCATATAATACGGTCCGGGCTGCCCTTTTTCCTTTAGTTGAAATAACTTCCAAATCCTTCCGCTCTTCTTTTGTTAGTGTCACTCTGTATCTTGGTGCCATGTTGACCTCCTTGTCTATTTAAGACAATTATAGCAAACATTACACAGAATACGAAGACTTAAATATTACATTGTACTAGCCCGCATTTCTCATTAATAGAGAGCAAAAAAGGCCACAAATGTTGTATAATTATTGTGATTTCAAGACAATAAACAATACAACAAGAGTGACCTTATGCAAACAGAGTGTACAAGAATCTACAA
>Ga0180732_1000673_pt1 | contig 26570 bp, 30 predicted proteins | sample KR11_01MetaG_FD_148674 | JGI IMG/M metagenome (GOLD analysis project Ga0180732, IMG submission 148674) | Groundwater microbial communities from the Olkiluoto Island deep subsurface site, Finland - KR11_0.1 MetaG | ecosystem: Environmental > Aquatic > Deep subsurface > Groundwater | place... | reverse complement strand
AAAGTATAGTATAACCTGGGCCATCGCCACCCTCCGGGCATGTCCAGGTAATATTGCTGAACGGATCCTTGATCTCGCAAGTTTTGCAGTGAAGGCAGTTGGCTGGGTTAAGTTTAAGTCGTTTTTGAGAAGTCTTTTCGTCCATTTCAATTTCGTAAACATTACCTGGACAGAATTTAGTGCAGGGACATTGATAATTCGTGTAGCATTGATTAACACAGAGATTCTTATCATGAACTATAATGTGGCACGGCTGGTCCTCTCTGTGCATGGTCTTTGAAAGATAAACACCTGTAAGTTTATCTACATACAAGACACCATCAAAAATCTTTTTGTCGGAATTTTTTCCGGCACGCCCCCCATTTTCTGCAATCCTTAATGTTTTGCAATCTTCTTCAATAGGCATATTGTCATATATACCCCGTCCTTTTGTGAAATATTGAGCTCCAAGAAGTATAAATTTAAACAATCCTTTTTTTGAAAGCGTCTGTGAAAAATTTCTTCCTTCAAAAATTTCTTCTTTTACCCAGCTTTTTTCAAATAGTTCATTATAATAACCGAGAGTTTCCTGAGTAAAGCTGTTTTTTTCAACAGCCTTCATGACTGCTTCTGCTGCCAGCATTCCGGACTTCATGGATACATGGATACCTTTAAGTGCCGGAGTATTATGTATTGAAGCACAGCTTCCTGCAAATACTCCACCATCAACAGACAGCATCGGCATCGTAAAATATCCACCGGTAGGAACAGTCCTTGCGCCTTGTTCTATTACTTTGCCGTTTTTAATAATATTTGCCACAAAAGGATGTCGCTTGAATTTTATAAATTCTTCGTAAGGATCGAGCATCGGGTCACTGTAAGATAGCGCTGTAAGATAACCAATAGAAACCTTGTTGTCTTTCATTTCATAAATAAATCCACCGCCCGGTGTATTAAGGCCTAATGGATAGCCATAAGTATGAATATCGTTGCCTTTGCTGGTTGTAAAATAGTTTTTTTCAGGAAGCTGTATAACTTCTTTGATTCCAGTTTCAAAAACCTGTGGCATCTTCCCGGAAAATATATCAAGCTTTTCCTCAATATCTCTGACAAGGCTTCCCTTTGAACCTTCTCCCAAAACAGTAACTTTAGCCAGTAAATCTATTCCTGGTTCAAAGTTACCTTTTGGAGTGCCGTCCTTTCCAAGTCCTTTATCGCCAGTGCGAACTCCGGTTATTGTCTTTTGGTCTAAAGCATAAAGAATCTCTTTCCCTGCAAAACCGGGGAATATGTTTATCCCAAGTTCTTCGGCTATTCCGGCAAGCCACTTTGTAAATTTAGAGAGACTAATAATAAAGAAATTTTTGTTATGCATATATCTTGGTATAAAAGGTAGATGGTAATATTTATTCTTTGTCAGGAAGTAAAATTCGTCATCCCTTACCGTTTTTTCGATTGGACAGCCTCTTTGCAGGAAATCAGGTACAAGCTCTTTTAATGCAATGGGATTTAACACTGCACCACTCAAAGCATTTGATCCAATATCCGATCCTTTTTCAATGAGAGCCACTTCAAGAGTTATATTTTTTTCTCTTGCGATCTGCATCAATCTTATTGCGCCTGCAAGATTTGCAGGTCCACCCCCGACAAATAACACATCAAATTCGATCTTTTCGCGTTCAGTGTTCATTTATTTCACCTTTGAAATCTGTTCATTTATTTAGTGCCTGAACGAAAACTGCTATTTTCCCCAATTTCTGCGTCTGGCTCAAATTTTAATCCTCAAAATACTCAATGTATTCCTGCGGTTAAAATTTTCGCCTTCCTTGAACTTGGAAAAACTATCTAGTTTTCGTTCGGGCACTATTTAGCGTTACAATAACTCCCCAACTACTGAATTAGATGGTTCTAAAAACATTTTAGTTCACATATATATCATAATTTTTATAAGGGCATAAACAATAGCTTAAAAATAATCAAATATAATGATAAGTATTTTTTGTAAATAAAATAACGGAAGATAATGAGTTGTACTATTGTGCCGGAATTTTTCTCAGACTAAAATATTGCCATAAAACCGCCAGTCAAGGATATTCGGCAAGTCATCAATTAATTATTGGGAGATTTAAAATACACTTATTTTTAAAAAAATCTTGACACTTTCCATGTCGCCATTATATAGGAGACAAGTTTTTTGCAAAATTGAGTCGAGTTAGACTATCAGTATCAAGATATATACACTGTCATATAAAGTTACTTAGTTTTAAGGTGCATTATGAGCTTCTTTGTTACTTTTATTATCCTGTTTGTGTATTGGATGGTAATGGCAGGAAAATTTGACATTTTTCACGCCTCTTTGGGAGTTATCTCCTGTCTTTTTGTATCCTATATGTCTCACGATTTATTATTTAAGAATATTAAATCCGGGGGAAAAATAAAAGAAGTCGTACGATTTATATTATACATCCCGTGGCTCATCTACCAAATCATACTGGCAAATCTTCATGTTGTTCGCCTTGCCTTGAGCCCGAATATGTATGACCTTATTGATCCCCACCTTATGAGATTCAAAATAAAGATAAAAAAAGATATCTCAAAAGTTACATTTGCCAACTCCATTACACTTACTCCAGGTACTATTACTGCTGATATTATAGATGATGAATTCGTTGTTCATGCCTTGAGCCAGGCGGTTGATGACGATTTGATGACAGGCGAGATGGAAAGAAGAGTCGCTCATATATTTTCGGAGGATTAAAAAATATGGATACCTTTTTTATTACCACAGGTGTCATATTAGGGTTATTAACGCTAGTCTGTCTTTACAGGGTGGTGGCTGGCCCAACCGTTTTAGACAGAATCATTGCAGTAGGAGCTATCGGCAATAAAACGACAGCAATACTTCTTCTTATGGGAATGATATTTGGCAGGGTAGAGATGTTTGTCGATATTTCAATAAGTTATGCGCTTCTAAATTTTATTGCCACGCTTGGTGCAGCTAAATACTTTAGAGTAAGGAAAAGCATTGTTCCTGGTTCTAAATACCTTAAGGAGAAAGGAATCTCATAATGTCTATTATGTCCATTGTTTCCATTTTGTTTATAGCTGGCGGAACTTTCTTCTTTTTTGGTGCAACTGTCGGGCTTATACGATTCCCAGACTTTTATGCAAGAATGCACGCCACTGGAAAAGGTGATACGCTTGGCGCTTTTTTAGTCGTTATAGGGATTGCCTTATATAATTTGCATAATGGGTTAGAATTGGGAAGCATATTAACGAGTATAAAGGTTATTTTTATTGCGATATTTATCTTTTTGGCCAACCCCACAGCAACCCATGCAATTACTAAAGGAGGGCTTGACGCAGGGGTTGTTCCATGGACAAAGGAGAAAACAAAATGATATGGCAATTCGATCTGATTTTACTTACTCTCGTTGTTATATGCGCGGTGGCTGCAATTACTGTGAAAGATCTTCTAAGTTCTGCCATTGTTCTTGGTGCATACAGTTTTCTCATGTGCCTTATATGGACTGGCATGGGCGCTGTTGATGTTGCTTTTACAGAAGCGACAGTTGGGGCCGGTGTAAGCACGGTCTTCTTTGTTGCTGCAATATACCATACTACAAGGAGGACAAAAGATTGAAAACGTTAGATATTATAGGGTGGTTTGCAGTTCTTACCACCGGAGCACTTCTTATATATGGAACCGCGGAAATGCCCAACTGGGGTGATCCTAATTCTCCTCCATCCACGCACGTATCTCCTCGGTACATAGAAAAAGCTGATGAAGAAACTCATACTCCCAATATGGTTACGGCAGTCCTTGCCGACTATAGAGGTTATGATACTATGGGGGAAACTACGGTTATCTTTACTGCCGGGGTTTCATGTATGATGCTGCTTAGAAGGAGGCAAGGCAAGTGATCAGGAGACATGAAGACATAATTATAGAGTCTTTGGCTAGATTTCTTACGCCGTTTATTCAGGCTTTTGCATTGTATGTACTTTTTCTCGGGCATTACAGCCCGGGAGGAGGATTCCAGGGAGGCGTACTAATGGGGGCCAGTTTTATTCTTCTTGTTATCGCTTACGATATTATAGAAGGAAAGCGCCGGATTACCGAAAAGTTCAATATTGTTCTTAACGCCACCGGTGTCATGGTATTTTCAGGAACTGGTCTTTTGTGTCTGATACTTGGAGGAGAGTTTTTAGATTACAGCCAGCTTGCTGCAATCCTGCCGGTAGGCCCGGAAGAAGCAAGGGGACTTGGTATTCTGGCAGTTGAAATTGGCGTTGAGATTACGGTTGCAGCTATTATGGTATCTATCTTTCTTGATCTCGCCTCAGCGGGCGAACACGAGGAGGCACTGAAGTAAAATGGACTTTATAATTGCCAAGTATAATTACTGGATTTATATCATCCTTATGATGATAGGCTTTTATGCAATGATTGTTAAAAACAATCTTGCAAAGAAAGTAGTGGGGATGAACATATTTCAAACTGCATTAATCCTTCTTTTTATCTCTACAGGTGTGAAGACGGGTGGAGCAACCGTGCCGATTGTCATAGGAGATGCTCATGGACATGCCATACCAGGCACTCTACATGCCATTGATTATATTAATCCCCTTCCTCATGTTCTCATGCTTACAGCCATCGTAGTTATGGTGGCAACTTTCGGGGTTGCTCTTGCACTCCTGATTATGATTTTCAAAAGATACAAGACTATTGAGGAAGATGAAATACTTGAGATTAGAAGAAAAGAGGCCTTTACATAGTTATTGCGACGGCAAAGATAATATTTATTCGTAAGAAAATTACGGATATTAGATAGAAGACAAAACAATATAGCAATAATTGGAGCAAAATGAGTACACAATATCCCGCACTAATAGTAATTGTACCATTAATGTCGGCCCTAATTTGTTTTGTAGTCGGCTGGTGGAATAGAAATTTTTGCTACAAGATAGCTGTTGCAGCAATTGCCGTATCATTTTATTCATCAGTCGTTACCATGAAAGACGTCATGGCAAATGGTGTCATCCATTACTGGGTGGGCAGTTGGGAGCCCCCATGGGGTATAGAATATGTAGTAGACTACCTTAACGGCTATATGCTTATTATTATTACCTTTATTAGTTTATTAGCTGTAATAGCTTCCAAGAAAAGTGTTGAAAAAGATTTTCCCGAGAAAGCTCCTGCTTTTTACTCCATTTTCTTACTCCTCGTAACCGGTCTTGTAGGTATAACAATAACTGGAGACGTTTTTAATGTTTATGTATTCTTAGAAATAGCGTCAATTGCCGCTTATGCCCTTATAGCTATAGGTAAGAGGGACCACGCTCCTATGGCGAGTTTTAATTATGTAATCTATGGAACTGTTGGCGCCTGTTTTTACTTAATCGGCGTTGGTTATCTTTATATGGTGACAGGATCCCTTAACATGGCAGATTTGGCAAAGCTGCTTCCTGATTTGTATAATTCAAAGGTAGTACTTGTAGGTTTTGCGTTTCTGCTCGTTGGGGTATGCATTAAAATGGCGCTTTTCCCGCTTCATATGTGGCTTCCTGATGCATACAGCCTTGCACCGGATTCCGTAAGTTCATTAATCGCACCATTAATGACCAAAGTGTCTGCTTATGTTATGATTAGGATTATGTTTACCATATTCCAGCCGGTCTTCTCTTTTGAAATGTTGCCTGTTGGTTCAATCTGTGGCTGGCTTGCGGTAATAGCTATTTTTGTGGGAGGAATACGGGCGCTTGCTCAGAAAGACCTCAAGAACATGCTGGTATATATACTCGTGGCTGAAGTAGGATACATAGTTATAGGTATTAGCGTGGGTAATCGCATTGGTCTTACAGGCGCTATTCTGCATATCATGAATGATGCTGCAATGATGGCATGTTTATTTTTGATAGTAGGTGCAATTGCATACAAAACAGGAATAACAGATATAACACAGTTCAGGCACATGAATCAAAAGATGCCGTTTACAATGGCAGCTTTTACTATAACCGCTCTTTCGATGGTAGGGCTTCCTCCTGCATGTGGATTTTTTAGCAAGTGGTATTTGGTCCTTGGTGCAATTAATGCAAATCAATGGGTCCTTGTGGTAACTCTTTTAATAAGCAGTTTAATTAATGCTATACTCTTTTTTAGAGTTATTGAATACGCATACTTTTATCCCCATCCAGAGCACGGAGCTGAAGAGCATGTACATGCAACATCACATGGACATGCGGAAATAGTTATGAATGAAGCACCATTAAGCATGTTGATTCCAATACTAATTATGGCGACTCTGATATTGGTACTTGGCCCTTTTAGTGGAAAAATTATTTCATCCATAATTCAATTTGCCATTCCGGCAGGTTTTTAGTTCAGTAAAAAAGAGGAGTGTCGATGGAAGTTGTAAGCTCGATAACGCCGTTATTAACTGTTTTAGTCTCAGCAGTTGGTGCCTGTCTTATATTGGCCACAGGAGAAAGAAACAGAAATCTAAGAGAATCATGGACAATAATTGCAGCGGTAATCAAGTTTGCACTCGTTGTATCTATGGTTCCCCTTGTTCTTGAAGGAAAGGTTATTGAATTTACATTCATTAATCTGGCACCTGGTCTTCCGCTTCAGCTTAAAGTTGACCCTTTTGGTATGCTGTTCGCTTTATTAGCGTCAACTCTTTGGATTGCCACTTCATTTTATTCAATAGGATATATGAGGGGGCTTAATGAGCACGCCCAGACAAGATACTTTTTCTGTTTTGCAGTTTGTCTGTCTGCAACCATGGGAATTGCTTTTGCAGGCAATTTAATCACATTTTTCATTTTTTATGAAATCCTGACTGTTGCCACGTATCCACTTGTCATGCACATGGAAACAGAGGAAGCTTATCTTGGGAGTAGAAAATATCTTGTTTATACCTTAATTGCAGGGGTAGTTTTACTGTTTGCCTTAGCGGTCATTTACAGCATGACAGGAACGCTTGATTTTACGCCTGGTGGATTTCTGGCCGGGCACGGCATACATACAGGCCTGTTAATTTTTCTTTTTGTTTTGTTAATTATGGGGTGCGGCGTAAAGGCAGGTATTATGCCCTTACATGAATGGCTGCCCACCGCAATGGTAGCGCCTACACCTGTTAGCGCACTCCTTCACGCTGTTGCAGTTGTAAAGGCTGGTGTATTCGGCACATTAAGAATTATTCTATATGTATTTGGTCCAATACTTCTGCATGATTTAGGTGTATGGTTAATTCTTGCCTATGTTGTATCGTTTACGATTATAGTTTCAGCCATGCTTGCTCTTGCGCAAGACAACTTTAAACGGAGGCTGGCTTTTTCCACAGTTAATAATCTTGCAATAATTATACTTGGAGCTATCATTTTAACTAGTAATTCCATTACAGGTGGCATGCTTCATTTAGTCAACCACGGCTTTATGAAAATTGCACTGTTTTTTGTTGCAGGTGCTGTGTTCGTAAAAACACATAAGAAGAATGTCAGCGATCTGGATGGCCTGGGAAGACAAATGCCGCTTACATTTGGAGCGTTTACTATTTGCGCATTAGGTTTGGCAGGCGTCCCACCTGCCTGTGGATTTATTAGCAAGTGGTTTCTCTGTTTGGGATTTCTTGAAGCAAAAGAAATATTTTTTCTTATAGTATTATTAACCAGCGCTATGCTCGATATAGCTTTTTTCGGACCAATTATTTATAAAGCATTTTTTGCAAAACCAAAACCCGATGTCTCTCCGCACTTTGATGAGGCACCCATGTTAATGGTAATACCCATATTATGTGCAACTGCGATTTCGGTGATGTTGTGTGTTTCGCCAAACGCCTTTGTACATGTCTTTGACATTGCGAGAATGGCGGCAATGAGTATTTTAGGAGCCGGATAGAATGGAAAAGAATCTGAAAATAATATTTTTCATTGCGCTTGGGGTGAGTTATTTAGCGGGCTATTTTATTCATAAGCACCATGCAGTCTTTTTTTACCACCACATACCAAGCATTGAATTTTACTTTGGGATAATTTTTACTGTTTTTTTGATATTTATAAAATATACAATTGCTTTCTTTAATGAAAGAAAGGAAGATTTCTATGAATAGCGCAGTGCCGCCAGGCTTTATATTCATATTAGGAGCACTTCTTATTCCATTAATTAGACCAAGGGTGCTTAAACAGATTTATCTCCTATCGATTTCTGTGATCACGTTCATTGATATCTTAATGCTGAAATCAGGCACAAGTTGGGTTTATAAATTTTTAGAATATGAATTAATTTTTGTAAGGGTCGACAGGTTAAGCCTGTGTGTAGGTTATGTATTCGTTATCATAGGTTTTCTTGCCATACTGTATGCATTGCACGTAAAAGAAGATGGTCAACATGTAGCAGCATTTTTGTATGTGGGATCTTCATTAGGAGTTGTTTTTGCCGGTGATCTTTTTACTATATTCTTTTTTTGGGAAATAATGGCAGGAACTTCTGTTTTCCTGATTTGGTATAGTAGAACAAAAGAATCACTTGGAGCTGGATATCGATATTTATTGATGCATATTCTTGGTGGATGTGCACTACTTGCCGGTATTATTATTCATGTGACTAATACTGGCTCGATAACTGCTGGCCCGGCAGGCGGTGGATTATCGCACTGGCTCATATTGCTGGGTTTTGGATTGAATGCTGCATTCATACCGCTTCATACGTGGCTTCCTGACTCTTACCCGCGCGGTACTCTTACAGGAAGTGTTTTTATGTGTGTATATACAACCAAGACCGGTGTATATGTTTTGGCAAGATACTTTGCAGGTGTGGAATTTGTAGCCTATATGGGCGTTATTATGTGTGTCTATGGAGTTGTTTTTGCATTAATGCAAAATGATGCCAGAAAACTTCTTTCCTATCACATTATTAGCCAGGTAGGTTACATGGTTGCGGGCGTTGGAATAGGAACTGAACTTGCAGTTAATGGCTCAATAGCGCATGTTTTTAATCATATTTTGTATAAAGGTCTTCTTTTTATGTGTATGGGTTCGGTCATACTCATGACAGGTAAGAGAAAACTATCCGAGCTGGGAGGGCTGGCCAGGTACATGCCTGTAACATGTGTATGCTGTATAATAGCTTCGCTTTCAATTTCCGGAGCGCCCGGATTCAATGGATACGTTAGTAAAGGAATGGTTATTTTAGCTGCCGGACATATTCATAATATGTTTCTTGAGATTATGATGCTTATCGCCGCTGTGGGTACATTCCTTTCTTTTGTGAAGCTTTGTTACTACACTTTTTTTGCTAAAAACGAAAATATTACAGCAAAAGAATCGCCATGGAATATGCAGTTAGCTATGATTTTGACTGCTTTTTCATGCGTGCTTATAGGTGTTTATCCAAAAGTCCTCTATTTCGTGCTGCCGTATCCTGTTGACTATCATGCTTACACCCCTGATCATGTTTTAGGCGTTGTTCAGCTTTTCCTTACTGCCGGCTTGGTATTTATGTTTGCTAAGAGTTATTTTGACCCTCATAAAGTTCTAGCTCTTGATGTTGATTATTTCTACCGGCAGGCATGTCGTGGTATTTACTGGATTTGTGATGTAGTATTTAATAATGTAAGAAATGCTGTACAGAATTATTTTATAGACTTTAGAATTTCATTAGTTAAAGCAGGTAATAGTCCATTGCTTATTCCCCAAAAAAGACCTGTTGGAATTGGTGTCGGGCTAGCACTTATATTTCTTTCTATTTATGGTCTAGTGTTCTTAGGATTTTTTAAATAATGATTCTATCGTATTGAGGCTTTTATAAGGTCATAAATTACAAATTTTATTTGACAAAAACAATTGTTCATTAGTAATCGAGCAGTTTAAAAATAAGCCAATCTGGTAACATGTCACAACCTTTGATTGCAGTTTCCAGAATATAAAGACCCAGTTGAGAGAAAGGGAGAGATTAATAATATGAAAGTAGGTACTTTTCCAGGCGGTCTTAATTTAGGAAGTATTGCATCAGATACTTCCACCTTCCATGAAGTTCCATCCTCCGGAACAGTTATTATTCCACTAAAACAATATTCAGGTAAAGCCTGCGAACCAGCCGTAAAGAAGAAAGATGAGGTTAAGGTTGGTTCTATAATTGGTGAAAGTACGGGCAATGATGACGCTTCAGTACATGCTACTGTATCTGGAGTAGTTACAAATATATTTAAAAAATATCCTGATATGAAAGGTGGTACAGTCCCGGCTATTGAGATAGAATCGGACAGCAAGAATGAATTGGATGTAACTGTTTTTGAAGGAACAGATATAGAGCTTATTCAAAAAGCAGGAGTTGTTGATCTTGATATCGATGCAGTACCGCTTCACAGCAAGATAGCACTGGCAAAGGAGAAGTCGGTAAATACATTAATAGTGAATGGCGTTGATGTAGAATCTCAGTTTTCAAGCAGAGCAGTATTGCTGTCTGAATATGCCGGTGAAATAGCTGCAGGTATTGATATTATAAGCAAATTATTAGGCGTAACATCAGTACATATAGGGGTAATTGAAAAAGCATCAAGTGCTATTTCAAGTATTAGTAGTGCATGCAGTACAGCACAGGTTGTGGGACTTAAAGATAAACACCCACAGAGTTTGAGAGAGCTTTTGGTAAAAGCAATACTTGGCAAAGAGATTCCTCAAGGTGGAATTCCAGAAGATATTGGTGTAACCGTTATAAGTGCAGAGACAGCTCTTTTTGTGGCCAGGGCAGTTAACGATAAGAAGCCGGTTATAGAAAGATTTATAACAGTTGCTGGTGGCGGCCTTTCAAAAAGCAAAAACGTTTTGGTCAGGATCGGTACACCAATAAAGGAAGTTCTTGATTATTGCGGAGTTTCAGTAGGCGGTGCAGGAAAGGTCATAATTGGAGGACCGATGATGGGCACCGCCATCCATTCCACAGATATGCCCATAACTAAAGAAACTACAGGGATATTTGTTCAGAATGAAAACGAAATAGCTGAATTCCCATCGGGCGTTTGTATTAAATGCGGGTTGTGCATTGATATCTGTCCGATGAAATTAATGCCTTTTCTTATATCCGGTTTATCAGAAGCGGGTAAATATGCCATGGCTGAAAAGAACGATATCCATGGCTGTAATGAATGTGGATGTTGCTCTTATGTGTGCCCGGTTTTAATACCGATGGTGCATTGGATTAAATTTGGCAAATCGGAGATTAGGGCTCAAAGGAGTAGTGAATGAAAACACCGGAACTCGTAGTATCAACGATACCTCACGTCCATGGTGGTAATTCAGTTCAAAAGATGATGATTAATTTCATGATTGCATTATTGCCGGCGGCTGGAATGAGCGTATATTTTTTTGGTCCCGGAGCTATAGTTGTTATAGCTATATCTGTAGTATCTGCTGTAGCTTGGGAATTTATTATTCAGAAAGTAATGGGAAGGCCTCTTGCTATCAGTAATTTAACCGGTGCAGCAAGCGGGCTTGTTTTTGCCATGATGCTTCCTCCTACAGCGCCATGGTGGATGATATGTATTGGTACATTTATCATTATACTGCTTGGCAAGGAAGTGTATGGCGGTTTAGGTAATAATCCCTTTAATGGTGTGCTTATTGCTTGGCTGGTCTTACAGATGTCGTTTAGAGGAGAAATGGCAGGGTGGATATATGTTGCGGGAGAGTTCCTCACTGAATCAACTCCACTTGAAATTCTAAAATTTGAGGGTCTTGAGTCAATTCCAGAATATTTTACCATTGCAGACCTCTTTATAGGGAGGACAACAGGATTTATCGGAGAAGTGTCAGCAATAGCGCTTTTGATTGGCGGAGTATTTCTTATTGTTCGGAGAGTAATTAGCTGGCACATTCCAGTAAGTTTTATGATAGGAGTTGTTTTTCTTTCAGGTATTTTCTGGCTGATGAATCCTGAAGAATGTGCTGATCCGATATTTCATCTGCTAGCGGGAGGTGTATTCCTCGCAGCTTTTTTTGTAGCTACTGACATGCCATCATCACCTACAACTCCCATAGGAATGTTGACCTACGGATTTCTATGTGGATTGGTAACTATGGTTATACGACAATGGGGTGCATGGGATGATGGAGCATTTTATTCAGTGTTTTTAATCAGTATGCTAACTCCATTGCTGGACAAAATTAAACCAAAAGCATACGGGAGGTAAGGGCAAGTGACTGTTCGCGATATTATTAATATGATTGTGGTCCTAACGGTTGTCTCGCTTGTTTGTGGAGGCGGTCTTGCTATGGTCAAGATGGCTACAGCAGAGCAGGTCGAATACCAGAAAATTAAGAACGTCAAGGAGCCTGCGTTAAAAAAGATTCTTTCCGATTATGATAATGACCCTGTTAGCGACAGAAAAACAATTATTACCGGTAAGGACAGCAAGGGCAAAGATATAAAAACTACCATCTTTTATGCAAAAAAGGGCGGAAAGCTAATTGCTGTTGCGTTTGAAGCATATGGCAGCGGATACGGAGGGCCGATCGGCGTTGTAATGTCAATAAATCAGCCAGATGAAGTTTTAGGTGCAATTGCAGCAACAACAAATTCAGAAACTCCATCTGTAGGCGGTATAGTAATGGCGAGCTCAGAATTAAGAGACCAATATGCAGGCAAACCAGTTGATGCAAATTTTGGATTGAATTCTGCAGGTGGAATCATAAATGCTATATCAGGTGCGACCATGTCATCTATTGGAGTCTCAACAGCGGTCAAGAACGGTATGGAGATATATAAGAAATATAAATCCGATATACTGGGGTAAAATATAAAGACCAACATAAGGAGTTTGTTAATGGCAAGCATTGTAAAGGAATTTACAAAAGGGTTGTGGGAAGAGGTCCCGCCGTTTCGATTTGTCCTGGGGCTATGTTCAGTTCTTGCAGTAACAACAAGTATGAGCAGTGCAATAGGACTTGGAGGCGGTGTTATCTTCGTTACAGTCATGAGCAATGTATTGGTTTCAGCCTTGAGAAAGGTTATTCCGGACAAGGTTAGAATTGCTGTCTTTATTGTTATCATTGCTACAGCAGTAATCATAGTCGAGCTTACTATGCAGGCATATTTTTATGGTCTTTACGAAGTACTGGGCATATGGATCCCCTTGATAGTTGTTAATTGCCTGGTGCTTGGAAGAGCAGAAGCATTTGCACGTAAGCAATCTGTTATACTATCTTTGGCTGATGGCCTTGGCATGGGAATAGGTTTCACCCTTTCATTAGCAGTAGTAGCCAGTATCCGTGAAATCATTGGTGCCGGCACATGGTTTGGTATTCAAGTAATGCCGGCGATATATCCTGGTTTTACATATTTACTTAAGCCTCCCGGAGCTTTTGTGTGCTTAGGAATTATGTTAGGACTTATGAATGTGGTCTCTGCCAGATTAGATGCAAAGAAAAAGGCAGCAGCATAAAAATAATTTAGTAATCAAAGAGGTTATACAATGGAAGACTATTTCATGCTGATAATATCAGCCATTTTTGTTAATAACATTCTGTTAATCAAGTTCCTTGGGAACTGTCCGTTTATTGGTGTATCAAGCAGCATGGACAGCGCTAAAGGAATGGCAGCGGCTTGTATATTTGTTAATGTACTTGCAAGCTCTATGTGCTGGGTTTTTCAGAAATTTGTGCTTGAACCTCTTTCAATTGAATATATACAGACACTTGCGTTTATTTTGATAATTGCAGGGCTGGTTCAGCTGGTTGAAATTATACTTCAAAAAGTTGCTCCACCCTTGTATAGAGCGCTTGGAATTTATCTTCCATTGATTACGACTAACTGTATGATTTTTGGTGTTGCAGTTTTAAATATAAGACAGGATTACACATTTATGCAAGCGTTCGTCTACTCTATAGCAACTGCTGTTGGGTTTAGTATGGCACTTATTCTTCTGGCTGGCATCAGAGAGAGATTTATAGTTGGAAAAATTCCGAAATTAATGGATGGTTTCCCAATCGGTTTGATAACAGCCGGTATGATGGGATTGAGTTTTTATGGGCTTGTAGGTATAGGTAAATAGGAGGTTGTAAATTTCATGGATCCTATTGTAATTAATTCGATTTTAGCAATGGGCGGCCTGGGATTAGGCTTAGGTGCCGCTCTGAGTGTAGCAGCTAAAGTATTTTATGTATATGTTGATCCGAAAATTGGAGAAGTAGCAGATTGCCTTCCTGGGGCGAATTGCGGAGGCTGCGGGTATGCTGGATGCAGTGATTGTGCTGCAGCAATGGTAGCAGGTGAAGCAGCACCCAATGCCTGCAAGGCAGGAGGAGATTCAATTATACAGGCAGTTGCTGCTGTTTTAGGTGTATCGGCCGGAGCAGCGGAAAGAGAAATCGCTAAGATTTTTTGTCGGGGGACGCACACTTCTGCAGAGCGAAAATTTTTATATAAAGGTATTCAAGATTGCCGGGCTGCAACATTAGTTGCAGGAGGCGATAAGACCTGTACCTATGGATGTCTTGGACTTGGAACATGCGTTACAAATTGTCCTTTTGATGCTCTTTCAATGGGTGAAAATGGATTGCCGGTTGTTAATGAAAAGTTTTGTACAGGATGTGGTACCTGTGCATCTGTTTGTCCACGCAGTATCCCAAAAATTGTTAAAGAATCACAGCAAACTGCAGCTCTTTGTTGCTCACATGATGTAGGAAAGATAGTTAAAGCTATCTGTGATGCAGGTTGCCTTGGTTGCGGTTTGTGTAAGAAAGCATGTCCGGAAAAGGCTATCGAGATTGATAAATTCTTGAGCGTGGTTGACCCTGAGAAATGCGTAGGGTGTGGCGATTGCTATGAGAAATGTCCAACCGGCGCCATTCAGAGCTTATTAGCTTAATCCTCTCGGGGAGGAGAAAAAGATATGAAAATCCTGATTTCCATAGATGAATCAGAATACGCAAAAAAAGCGGTTAATTATGTTGCAAATGCAGTAAATCCGAATGTTAAAATAACACTGTTTAATGTTATGCCGATAATTTCCTCGCAACTCGAAAGACAGCTTTATCACCCTTTGTTTGCCCAGAAAATTGAAGAACTGAAATCTGTGATGGGAGAGAGGAAAAAGGAAGTACAGGTGCTTATGGGTGAATGTTGCAGCATTTTAACGAGCGCTGGAATTCCAGAAAAAAATATTGAAGTCAAAATAAGGGAAAAAGAGATTGGAATTGCCCGTGATATTATAGCTGAAGCTGAAGGAGGATCCTATGATGCAGTTGTTATAGGTCGAAGAGGATTGTCCGCGGCGGCTTCCTTTGTATTGGGCAGTGTATCAAATAAAGTAATTCAGCATATTAAAAACTGTACGGTATGGTTAGTTGATTAGCGGCAGAATAGAGGAAGGCGTAGTTACTGAATTATTAAATAATAATTACGCAAATGTAAAAATCCCCAAAAAAACCTCATGTGGCTTATGTGACCATAAGGGTTTTTGTAATCCTTTTGGAAAAGATCATATGGTAATTGCTGCCGATAATAAACTTAAAGCGATTGTTGGACAAAAGGTACGCATTGAAGTTAGAGCGGCAGACGAGGGGAAAGCAATAACAATTCTTTATGTTATTCCCCTTATCGCGATGTTTATAGGGGCATTGATTGGAAATGCCCTTAATTTATTTGAAAACAAGGATGCATCAGCAGCTTTTTTTAGTTTTTTGTTCTTAGTAATAACGTTTCTGGCAATACGTTATTACAGCCGTACAAAATACGAGAAAAATATTAGCTACAAGCCAATCATTATTGAGATTTTATAAGTTATTTATAAAAATTTAGAATAAAAAAAGGGCGGATAAAATTTTTATCCGCCCTTTTTTGGTTATATTTTAAGTACACAATATTATGATATTATATCATTCCATCCAGATGAGCTGAATCTTCTTCCGCCTTTTACAATAATCAATGCCTCTATATTTGACAGTGAACTGGCAAGGTTAATACTATCTTTTGGTTTAAGAACAAAAAGAGATGTAGATAGAGCATCTGCCTGCGTAACCGTAGGAGCAATGACCGTGGCGCTTATTGTCTGAACCGGTGAATCCCCTGTCGAAGTATCAATAATATGATGGTGAATTTTATCTTTATCAAAATAACTTTCATAATTGCCCGATGTAGCTACTGCACCGTTATTTAGTTCAAATTCTTCAGCAAATTCTCTTTTGCCCAAAGGATCTTTTATCGCTATTTTCCAGGCTTTACTGGGGCCATTTCCTCCAATAACTCTAATATCACCTCCAGCATTGATTAGAGCATATTTGATCCCATTTAATTTTATAAGATTTGCTGCCTGATCAACAATATAACCTTTTGCTATACCATCCAGTGAGATCTTCATCCCATCCTTTAAAAATCTTACGCCTTTTTTGTCTATTCTTATGTTTTCAAAATTAACAAGTTTCATCTTTTCATTTATCTGTTCAAAAGATGGCGAAGAACCAGTTTTTTCATAGGATATTTTATACAGCTCTAAAAGAGGAAGAACTGTAATGTCAAATGCGCCCTTAGTAATATAATTATAATAGACGCTCTGATGCAAAACATCTGCTAATTCAGGAGTAATATCTTTTAAAAAGCCTTTTTGATTAAGCCAGCCCACAGGAGTATTATCAGAATGACGATTAAGAATTTGTTCGAGTTCAGTCATCTTTGCAAAGGCTTGTTCAACTATTTTTTCTGCCTTATCGCGAGATACGTCCGCAATAGTTATATTTACAAGGGTCCCCATATGTGGACGAGTTCTGCTTATGGAATGAAGATTGTCAAGATATTTGCCCTCGGCTTGCTTAGCAATTAGAGCTGGGGCAGCTAATCCTAACCCGAATACCCCCATTAATTTGAGACAATTTCTACGGCCTACCATTTCTTCCTTACTTTTTTTAATGGAATCTTGTTGCATATTATCTCCCCCTTACAAGGTCTGTTACATATAAATGACCATCTGTCTGTATCTTATAATCGACTTATTAGTCAAGTAAAATTTAGTGCAATTACAAGTTGATTTGGCTTGACAGTTACGTATTTTTTTTGTTAAATAAGCAGCAATACGCCAAGTAAAAAAGATTGAGAATATTTGTAATAATAATATGGGAGGCAGATAGGGATGAAAAAGAATAAGATGGCATTATATATGGTAATAGCGAGCTTGATATTTTTATTTATAGCTGGCGTGGTATATTCACAGGATGATATTCAATCACTTGAACATGATATCTTTATGAATCGTGAAAGGCCTGCTGCTGTTTTTCCCCATACGCTTCATGCTGATGAGTTGCAGCTTGACTGTCTGGAATGTCATCACATTTACAAAAATGGTGAGAACATATGGGATGAATCTGAACTGTGTGATTGTACTGGATGCCACAGTCTTGAGGCAGATGGCAAGAAAATGTCGGCAATGAGAGCATTTCATTCCAACTGCAAAGAATGTCATTTGGAAAAAAATAAAGGTCCTTATACATGCGGCGGATGCCATCCCAAGAAAAAATAATTGAACTCAATAAATAATAATGGACAGGGATTTTTCCCCTGTCCATTATTATTTGCCTTACAAAAACCACCGACCAAGTGTTTTTTCTTGTATTTTTTATTTAAATCATTGTTGCAATAGCTTCAAGAGCCATAGAATAACCCAGTATGCCAAAACCTGCAATCTGAGCTGTAGCTATATCAGCAATCATTGACTTATGGCGAAATGCTTCCCTTTTGTAAATATTGGAGAGGTGAATTTCAATTATGGGAGCATCAATAATAAGAAGAGCGTCACGGATAGCAATACTCGTGTGTGTATATGCAGCAGGATTGATAATAAGCCCTTGGCATTTTCCCATTGCGTCCTGTATTTTTTCTACAATTGATCCTTCATGATTTGATTGAAATGTATCTACGGCAATTCCCAGCTTCTTGCCCAGTTTTTCCAGCTTCTTATTAATTTCATCAAGGGTTGTCTTTCCGTAAATGTCGGGTTCTCTTTTGCCTAACATATTCAGATTGGGGCCATGGATTACCAACACTTTCCGGAGGGTTTTGCGCTTGCTCATAATTATCTCCTCGTTATTTTAAAAGACTAATTGTCTTTTTGTAATCCTGAGTTCCAAAAATCGCTGATCCAGCTACAAATGCATCTACGCCTGCAATAGAAATTTCTTTTATGTTTTTTTCAGTAACTCCGCCATCTATTTCTATCATGGCAGATAATTTTCTTTCTTTAATCATTTTGCGAAGAGCCTTTATCTTATCAATTGAGTTCGGTATGAAAACCTGTCCTCCAAATCCGGGATTAACACTCATTATCAACACAAAGTCAACAAATTCAAGAATCCAGTCTAAGGACGAGAGCGAAGTTGATGGATTTATAGCAACACCTGCCTTTATTCCGAATTCTTTTATCAGTTGTATAGTTCTGTTTAAGTGCATACAGGCTTCAACATGGACAGAAATCAAGGTGGCCCCTGCTTTTGCAAAGTCAGGAATATAGAGATCGGGATTTTCAATCATCAAATGAACGTCAAGTGGAAGCGATGTAATACTTCTTACAGCTTTTGTAATTATAGGTCCCATTGTAATAGTTGGAACAAAATGACCGTCCATGACATCAACATGTATCCAGTCTGCTCCAGCATCTTCGACGGATTTTATTTCATCTCCTAATTTGCTGAAATCAGCGGATAGTATAGATGGCGCAATAATTCTCATTATAATTCTCCTTAATTCATAGTAATTTGCCACGGATTTTCACGGAATTACACTGAATTATCAAAATACTTTTCTCAACATTGCGAAGCATTCGATTTCGGATTGTAGATTGCGGATTTTGGATTTGCTGTATCGCTTCGCTCTACCATTTCACCACCGCAGTAATTTATTATTGTTTACAATTTTCAGTGAAACTCTGTGCCTTTCCGTGGTAAACTTTTACCTTAATTAAAACTATTTCAGTTTTGCCATGAATCAAAAACTTCAGTTTTAATCAGCTTATCATCTTCATACAGAAGAACAGTTGCATCTTTATTCCCCGGGATTAAACTCCAGATTTCTTCACCAGGTTTCATGAAACTATCGAAAATATCATTTGAAATTCCAAAACTGTTTAATCTTAAACGTATATGCTTTTTTAAAAATCCGTAGTTGAGCCTGTATTTAAAAAGGCTTACACCCTTTGTGCTGTTTAAATGTTTTTGGCCTTTTCTGCCTGCTTCCCTGTTTAAAGTAATATTAACATATGTTCCCTCAATTACTTTATGCCCAGATAAAGGCACCTGGTCTATAATTATATTTTCAGGTTTTTCTTCAATAAAAAGAAACTTTATTTCCCCAAGCAATAGATTAAAGCTCTCAATTAAAGCTATTGCTTCTTCAAGAGATTGCCCTTTGATATCAGGCATTTTATATGCATTTTGTCTAATACCTGCGCTGACGAGAAGGTTTAGAAATCCTCCCCGTGCGATCATTCTTCCTGGCGAAGGAAACTGAGAAATAATTTCATTTTTTTTTACATTTTCGCTATATGTACTAGATAGTTTGTTTAAACTCAAACCATTTTCTTCTATGATTAAGCGTGCTTGCTGTATTGAAAGTCCTTTTAAATTTGGCATCAAAATTCTTTTTGTACCTTTTGATATAATAATTCTTATATCACGCCTTTTCTTTATTTCAGAACCAGGTTCGGGCTCCTGAAAAATTACATGGTTTTTTGGTACGTTATCGCTGTACTCAGACCCTTTAATCTTTGTGTTAAGTCCAAGATCTGACAGCATTTCGAGGATTAACACTACATCCTTTCCGACAAGATCAGGGACGACAACTTTATCCTCGCTCTTAATTATAAACGTTAAGGTAAGATAAGCGCTTACCATTAAAATTAGAACAAATAAAATAAAGAAAAAAGATATTTTTGCTAGTTTTATGATATTTTTTTCCTTTTAAGACAGACTGAAAAAAAGCCATCCATATTGTTTATATGTGGAAAAGTTTTAAGATATCCGTTTTTATTAACAAGAGAACGTGCATTAAAAGGAAGTCCGTCAGGTTTTTTTTCAATAACAAACTCTGGATGCCTATTCAAAAAAACTTTTACAACCTCTTCATTTTCTTCAGGTTCTGTGCTGCATACAACATAAACCAAAACACCTGAAGGTTTAATAAGACAAGATATATTATCAAGAAATTTCACCTGGTTTTCTTTATAATATATTAAATTCTTTTTTGACATTAACCACTTGATATCCGGATTTCTCCTCAGGACACCTAACCCCGAGCAAGGTGCATCTAATAGAATACGGTCAAATTCGGCAATATAATTTTTGTCAAAGGGTTTGTCCAGATTGTGTATGCAGGTTTGAACAATTGAAATCCCCAGCCGTTTCATTTCAGACTCATACCGTAGAAGCTTTGCGTCATTTTTATCCATGGCTACAATTTTGCCTTTATTTTTCATCATCTGCGCGATATGGCCTGTTTTTCCACCCAAACCTGCACAAGCATCTAAAATGGTTTCACCAGGTTGTGGATTTAAAAGGTATGTGACAAGCTGCGCTGCTTCATCCTGGACCTGAAACCAGCCATGCTCAAATGCTTTAATTTTTGGAATAGGCAGCGTTGGTTTGAAAAACCAAACTCCATCAGGCGAATAACTTGTATAGTCAATTAGCTCTACGTCTGCTTTAAGAGTTTCTATCAGTTTATTTCGGGAGATTTTCAGAGTATTTGTACGTACAGTTATGGGCGGAATAGTATTTACTGCATCACAGAGCGCTTCAGTTTCTTTTAAGCCAAAATAATCAAGCCATCTTTTTATCAGCCATTCTGGAAATGATTTTGCTGTTGATAATGCTTTTACAGGATCTTTGTTACGATCCGGGAAGGGGACTTTTTTATAATCTTTTGCAGAACTACGCAATACCCCATTTACGAATCGAACAACTTTAGGTGAGGTAAATGACTTGGCTATTTCTACTGATGTATTTACTGCAGCGGATACCGGTATTTTATCTAAATATATTATCTGAAAGAGTCCAAGCCGAAGAATATTTAAAATATTCGAATCTATTGCATTTAATCGGGTATTAGAAAAATAGGCTATTATCCAGTCGAGCGTACCTCGTCGCCTGAGAACACCATATACCAGGGCATTAACCAAAGCACGATCTCTTCTTGAAAGATAATGCTCTTTATCACTCATATCTTCTTCTAATACTCTATCAAGAGTTTTTTGTCCTCTATCAAGAGTATTTAATATAAATAACGCAGTATTGCGTGTATAATCCACCAAGAACTTAGCTCCATTTCGTTCAGTATTTGGTTGAGTAGTTTGAGCAGGGAAATAGTCGACCAATACTATAGACTTTCAGATAATTAATTTCACAAGGCCAGAATGAGGAAGGCGTATTAGTTATACGTCGACGACCGATAGAGACCTTTGAATAACTGCCATTTTTCCGTGATGCGGCGTCAGGCTTCAAATTTTAATCCTCGAAAGACTCAATGTATTCCTCCGGTTAAAATTTTTGCCTTCCTTGCCTGACAAAAAAATGTCGCGTTCTGCAAAGGTCTCTGATAACGCAGTGAAATTAATTATCTGAAAGTCTATATCAGTTTAAAATCGTTCCAGGAGGTATTGAGCATCCGCGCAAAAAGTCTTTAATAGATAACTGCTTGCCTGATTCACTCTGAATTTTTAAAATAGACAAGGCTCCTTTTCCTGTTGCGATCCTGAGTTCATCTGTGAAGCCTTTTATTACTGTTCCGGGCGGGGCAGTGATATCCGTTGAGATCGGCTCGGCCGCAAAGATTTTGAGACGTTTATTGCCGTAAAACATAAAGGCGCCAGGCCATGGAGTAATTCCTCGTATAAATGCCTCAATATCTTCAGCAGGCTTTTTCCAGTTTATATGTCCATCGTTCTTTTTAAGTAATGGTGCATATGTGGCTTTTTTGTGATCCTGTGGGATAGGCTTTATTTCTTTAATCTCGATAGCTTTTATTGTTTTTATAAGAAGATCTGCACCAAGTTTTGCCAGACGGTTATGAAGCATTGCTGATGTATCATCCGGAGCGATTTCTAATTTTGCAGAAAGAAGTATATCGCCTGTATCCAAACCCTCATCCATAAACATTGTTGTCACCCCAGTCTCTCTTTCCCTGTTTATAATGGCCCACTGGATTGGTGCAGGGCCACGATATTTGGGAAGTAGTGACGCATGAATGTTAATTGAACCTATTCTTGGCAATTCAAGTATATTTTTTGAGAGAATATGACCATATGCTATCACAACAAATAAATCTGGTTCATGCTTTCGTATAATTTCTATAAAATTATCTGTCTTAATGGATACGGGTTGGATTACTTTATATCCTAAACTTATTGCAGTCTCTTTAACAGGGGTGGGAATTACTTTACGTCCTCGTCCCTTTGGCCGATCAGGCTGAGTTACAACTAATGCCACATCATAGTGGTTTTTGTGTAATTCCTTTAAGCAAGGGACAGCAAAATCAGGAGTTCCCATAAAAATGATTTTGAGCTTTCGATTATTCACTATTGTCTCAATTGCTTTTTAATACGTCTTTTATAAAGTTCTCTTTTTAATGCGCTTATATAGTCTAAAAATAAGATTCCATTTAAATGATCAATTTCGTGTTGCAAAACAATAGCGAGGTGTCCTTCAGCATCAATTCTCATGGGCTTGCCTTCTCTATCGAAACCTTCAACAAGTACGGATTCAGCACGTTTTACATCCGCCCTTAAGTCAGGAACGCTAAGGCAGCCTTCATTTTCCGATATTATACGACCATGGCTTTCGATAATTCTTGGATTTATGAGAACCTGAAGAGATTTTCCCCCTTCACTTGGGGATACATCGTAGATAATTAGACTTTTATCGAATCCTACCTGTATTGCAGCCAGCCCGGCACCTTTTGACTCATACATTGTGTAAGACATGTCTTCAATCATCTTCTGAGTTGTTCCATCTATATCTTCAATAGGCTTGGTAGGCTGTCTTAAAAAATTGTCGGGATAAGTTAAAATATTAAGCATTGGCATTATATCAAAGTTTCCAAAAATTATATATTTCTTCTTTGCTTAAGAATTTGCAATGTGTCAACACCTGAAAGCATTGCAGATATAAATCCAGCAATTATTATTGGAAATATTTGAATTGCATGATTAGCCAGAGTAAAGCCGGCAGCTTCCTTTGCTGAGACACCAAAAAGGGATAATGCGAAGATACCTCCTGCTTCCCATATACCCCAGAAACCAGGAACAGATGGTAGAGCTATAAAAAAACATATAATAATCATAACCGCAAATAATTCAAGATATGATAGCCTTATACCCGGGCAGCCAAGGGCCATGATATAGAAAGAGAAAGCTGATAGACCCCATATAATAAAAGAAAGACCAATACAAATGCATATTTTTTGGGGGTATTTAATAACGGAAAAACCAGTTGAGACATTGTCTAAAAAGCGTATTGAAGAATTGCAGAATTTTTGAATTTTATTTTTTGATGAAACGCTTTTCAATGAAAAAAAAGAGGGAATTTTATTTATTATTCGTTTTACAATTTGTCTGGTTGAGCTAAAGCTGAAAAGAATGATTCCGGCTATAACTATAATCATTAACTTGAAAATATTTCCGCCAATGGTAACCAGGGTTTCCCCGTTCAAATTATATTCCCCAAAAGAAATGCTAAGTTGGGGATCTATATCTATAGAGGCAAGAATCGCTGCAAAAAGGATGATAATAGTGACTGAGTCAAATACACGTTCAGCCACAACTGTTGCAAGACCCGTTGAAAATGGAACCTTTTCTTTTTTTTGAAGGATAGCTGGTCGTGCCACTTCGCCGACCCTGCCCGGAAGGATACAGTTTAACATAAATCCTATCATCAAAGGATGAAATGCCTTCCAGAAGCTTATTTTGCAGGCTGGTTCCAATATAATCATCCATCGAAATGTTCTTAATGCAAAACTTATAAAAACAACAAATACAGAGGGGAATATCCATAAATAATTAATTGATGCCAGGTAATTTAGAAGTTCATTTAATGGAACATTTCTAAAGGCAAAATAAAATGCAGTGATTGATATTACAATACCAAGCGCAAGAGAAATTTTTACTTTTCTTTTCATACTCTTAATATTGAATATTGACGATTGAATATTGAAAATTTAAGGAATTCTATTGATTTTAATGTCTTATCATGGATTAGCGTGAAACCTTTATCCGTTCGTTTTGGACCAAGGAGAACTACAATAAATATATCTGCAGAAATAGTTGTAGATTTAATGCTATCGATTCTATTAAAATGTATGAAAATGGGCAGTATAAGATGCGGCAAATTATTTTATTGGTATAAATTATACTGATACAGTATACTCAACCCTTTGAAAATCACACTAATCCGCGATTAACCATTTTAATTAAAATTATAGAGCGAAGCGATACCACAAATCTTCAATCTTCAATCTTCAATTCGGTTCCGGTTTATCCGGGTTGGGATAGGATCTCGCGTGCTTTAATTATATCTTTTTTGATTTGTTCCGATAGCTCTGAAATATTTGAGAACTTTTTTTCATCCCTTAATCTATCTATAAAGTTGACACGGATTTTCTGGCCGTAAATGTTTTCTTTAAAGTCAAGTATATGCGCTTCAACAGTAAAAATGTGATCATCAAAAGTCGGGCTATATCCGATATTTGCAACTCCTTTAAATTTCCCCCCCTTGCATTCAACTGTAACAGCATATACTCCGATTTTCGGGCTCAGTTCATCATATAGTTTTATATTGGCAGTGGGGAATCCAAGGAGTTTCCCCCCCCTGTCACGTCCTATCTCAACTTTACCTCTTATCTGGTAATACCTGCCTAATAGTTTTTGGGATTCAGCAACTTTTCCAGCCAGGACCAGTTCACGTATTCTTGTGCTGCTGATTCTTTCAGCATGGGTGTTTGATGTATGTAACTCGTCGATTACGATTACTTCAAAATCATATTGATTTCCCAAAGTTTTTAGCAGGTCCAGATTCCCCTCACGATTTTTCCCAAAGGTATAATCTTCTCCAACAACAATTACCTTAATCCCAATGCGTTTGACAAGAATATCTCCTACGAATTCTTTTGCAGAGATGGCTGCAAACTCATGTGTAAAAGGGATGCAAATAAGAACGTCGATGCCGGCCTTTTCTATTAGTTCTGCCTTCTGTTCATAAAGGGTAATAAGAGGGGGATGACCATTATTTTTTAATACTCTGATAGGATGAGGTTCAAAAGTCATGGTGATTGATGTGCCAGTAAGCTCTATAGCTTTCTCAATCAGCTTATTAAAGAGAGCCTGATGACCAAGGTGTACACCATCAAAGTTGCCTATCGTAATAACAGCATTTTTATATGGTTTTGTTATATTATTTATATCTTCAATTATTATCATTTCTAACTTTCCCGCTTAATAATGAACTTGACAAGAATAAAAAAGAATATGTATAAAATGCTTTCCAGATAAAATCAACCCTTTTGCTTTTTTAATTTATCATGATTTTAGACGGCAAAGTAAAAAGCCCCAGTTTCAAGGCACGCAAATCCTAAGGAGAGAGACGTACTTATAGCTACGTCGCAACGAGAAAGGATGTAGCGCAACGCAGAAAATGGACTTTTTACGAAGCCGTTATGATTATGCCGAAGTGGCGGAATTGGTAGACGCGCTAGGTTCAGGGCCTAGTGGGTGTATGCCTGTCCGGGTTCAAATCCCGGCTTCGGCACCATCTTAAAAGAATTAGCCGCAATGCTCAATAGGTTGCGGCTTTTTGACAAAGCTTCTCTCCTAAACTGACCGCTGAATGCTGATCCCCGGTACCTGAATTATTCATGCTTTATAGATTATTAGCTGACGCTATCATAATTATCCATTTGATTTTCATTCTATTTGTAATTTCAGGTGGATTATTATTGCTCAGGAATAAAAGATGGTCGATAGTTCATTTGCCGGCAACCTTTTGGGCGGTAATCATCGAATTTAAAGGTTGGATGTGTCCACTTACACCACTTGAAAATTGGTTTCGAGAAAAAGGAGGAAATGCAATTTATCAAGGTGATTTTATAGAGCACTATTTACTTCCAATAATTTATCCCGCAGACTTAACAAAAGAGCTACAAATAATTTTTGGGTTATCTGTAATTATTATTAACATAGCTGTATATATATGGGTTCTTAAAAAAACTCGCGTTAAAGTGTAGATTTAATCGGAAGAAGAATGAGGTAATTGGCATGGATGATGTCCGATCAACAAAATTTCTGGTGTCCAGCCCGTGGTTCAAGCCGATTCTTGGCGGACTCGGTGTTGGTCTGCTCGGGCTTTTATTTTATTTTATTTCTCCCTTTTGGTCATCTACCGGAAAACCCGAAGTCATTTCCGTTGGCGGGTTTTTGGCCAATACTATTGCCTGGGGAGAAAAGGTAATCCTGAGGGACAACTATCTATTATCTGGTATCCCTCCCATCCTCAGGTACTTGATATTAGGGATTGTCCTTGGTTCTTTCCTTGATTCTGTGTTGTCAAGAAAACTCACCTGGAAA
>Ga0180732_1000671_pt1 | contig 26596 bp, 19 predicted proteins | sample KR11_01MetaG_FD_148674 | JGI IMG/M metagenome (GOLD analysis project Ga0180732, IMG submission 148674) | Groundwater microbial communities from the Olkiluoto Island deep subsurface site, Finland - KR11_0.1 MetaG | ecosystem: Environmental > Aquatic > Deep subsurface > Groundwater | place... | reverse complement strand
GCGGAACGACTTATTCTTTCCGCGTTAAAACAAAAGATGTTTTAAATAATGAATCATCTTTCACTACTTCATCAACCGCAACCTCGGGCTGTGGAGGAGGTCTTCCTCCCGTCGCTTACAATCCGCCGACTGTTCCAAAAATTACCGCTGAAAATCCGGAAGGAAAGTTTAGTGTGATTATCAACGATAACGCCACGGAAACTAATAATCAAAACGTTATTCTAAAATTATTCGCCGGCGCGGACACGAAGAGAATGGCGATATCCAATACTCCTGATTTCAAAAACGCGAGTCAGATTCCATACGAAACAATTTTCAATTATCAATTTCCAATTTCCAATCAATTATCAATTTCCAATGATCAAACTTTAACTATTTACGCTAAATTTTACACCGCTTACGGCGTAGCTTCGGAAGTTGTTTCAGACAGCATTATTTTAAAAATCACAACTATTGAAAACCAAACAGAAACTTCTAATCAAAAAGAAACAAAACCGGAAACTGAAAATAACAAGGACTCAGAATCCAAAGAAAACACCGCGACAGAAGACAATCAATCAACTCCAACCATCTTTACCCAAACCCTCCAATTCGGCTCTAATAATCAAGAAGTAAAAACTCTTCAAAACAAACTCAAAGAGTTAAACTTCTTTCCAAAAGATATTGAATCAAACGGCAACTTTGGACCTGCTACTGAAAACGCTATCAGAGAATACCAAAAATCAAAAGGAATCTATCCTTGCGGAATAGTAGGACCAAGAACAAGGAAAGCGTTGAACAATGAAGAATTTATCACGAATAAAGACTATCAATTCACTCAAGACCTGAAATACAACGATAAGACCGAAGATGTCAAGCAACTCCAAACCAGATTAAGAGACCAAAACTTCTTCCCCTACAATATTTCTTCCACCGGCTGGTTCGGGCCGATTACGGAAAAAGCCGTGAATCTTTTTCAAGGGTTCTATGATTTGATTAGGAATGGGATTGTTGATGAAAGGATGAGGGAGATTTTGAATAAATAACTTTTTAGAATTTCTAATTTTCAAACAATTTTATGATTTCAAAATTTATAAAAGGAAAAGTGAGTGTTTTCATAGACGTTTCCAATGTGTATCATTCTTATAAAAGACTGGGATGGAAGATAGATTTCAGGAAGTTTTTGGATTATTTGAAAAAGGAGGCGGACTTGCAAAAAATTTATTATTATACCGCCAGGGATTTAAATTTCGCCAAACAGACAAAATTTCTTAATTTTTTGGAAATGATCGGGTATAAAGTGAGAAGCAAAAAGATTAAGTTTATTAAAGATAAAAACAATAAAGCGGAAAAAGAAAAAGCCGGATTTTTCAAAGGTAATTCACCCCGTTAGATAAATAGATAAAAATTAAATAAAAAATATGTATTATATTTATATTTTATTAAGTTTAAAAGATAAACAATTTTATACCGGTTATACTAGTGATTTAGAAAAAAGATTGAAAGAACATCATGAAGGCAAGGTAAAATCTACAAAAAATAGAAGACCACTAAAATTTATATATTGTGAAATTTGCCTAAATCAACAAGATGCAACGCATAGAGAGAAATATTTAAAGACAGCTTGGGGAAAGAGATATATAAAAAATAGGTTGAAGAATTATCTAATGGGGTAAAGATGTTGAGCTTACAATGGATATTTTGGAAACAAAAGATAGTTATGACACATTGATTTTAATAAGCGGCGATAGCGATTTTGAGCCGCTATTGCAATTGATGAAAATGAAATACGGGAAAAGATGTTTGATTATGGCTACCAAGCATAATATTTCCATTGAGCTGATAAAATGCGCCAAATATATTAATCTTGCCAAGCTGAAAAAACTTATTGAAAAAAATGAATAAAAAAATTCCCGCATCCCGATTGCTCGGGACCGAGAAGTTTTGTGCATTAGCTCCGTAGAACTAACAATTGCAGTATAGCATATTAAAAAAGGTTGTCAAGGGGCAATTTTGAAAATATTTTTTAAAATCATAATTTATCTTTAACCAAAAAAACTATGAATAAAACCAAACCAAAACTTTTAAGCAAGATAATTTTATTCGTCGCTTTGCCTCTGGCGGTTTTGGCGGGGGTGTTGGCGTTTTCAGGCGTGGCCAGCGCGGCGGATTATTATGTCTCTACCGCTGGCATCGACACCAATACCGGTTTATCAGAAGCACAGGCATGGAAAACAATCCAATATGCAGCTAACAGCATCAGTGCTGGTGATACAGTATATGTACTGGCTGGGACATACAATGAAAAAGTTACAATATCCCGATCTGGCATCGCCGGTAGCTCGATAACATTCCAAGGCGAAGGAATGCCAACCATAACATATACGGGCAACGTCCCAATAACCATATCAGGTAGCTATATTACAATAGATGGATTTAGAATTATTGCTAATGATACAACATATGATGTAGATCATGTTTCGGGTATTAGTGTAACTTATGATAGTGGAGCAATCAACTTAAATATCTCTAATAATTATATTAAGACACAGAGTGGGTATGGTATATTGACAGCTCGAAATTCTGCTAATAATTCTATAATTAGCAATAACGAGATTCATACTGGGCATTATGCAGGCATATGTATAGTGCCTCAAAATAGTATTACTGAAAATGTGACAATTACAAATAATACTTTTTATGTTGATGAGAATGCTCTACATAGAGACTCTACAGCTGCAAGTGGTATTTTTGGGTATTGGCAAACAAACCCACCTGCCTTCCGTAATTTCACTATAACTTATAACAAAATTTTACACTCTGGATATACTGCCATTAAAATGCCAGGTAGTGGACATAAAATTAACTATAATGAAATAGGTCCTAATGGTTATGTCCACAATGCCATTGAATCCACAATGACTGATGGCGAAATAATTGGTAATCGTATTTATGATACTAATCTATCCTGGGCACTTTATACTAATGCTATTTATCCAGCAGGGCTTGGTGAGTATAAGAACTTGATAATTAGAGACAATATAGTTGAGAACAGTTCGGGTAGAGCATTACAAACAGGCGGAGACCAACATGATGTTTTGATTGAGAACTTTACAGCAAATGTTTTCAATGGGTATGGCATAGCTATAATAGCATATGAAGATTCTCGTATACCTTTACCAGTTTATAGTTCTAACAATCTAATGTTTGTCAATACTAATCTAATTAATTTTTATTCTACAACCGAATCTCCTATAATAGTCATAAGTTCAGGAACCAGACTACCTGACGGAACATGGGCACGGGATGATAACACATTTATCAATCCAAAAATAACTGGTACTTATACTCGTCCGACGTGGTGGCTAACAAACAATGTTGGTTACGAGGTCAATCATCATTTTGATGGAACAGTTTATGTTATAAATTCCAACAAAGATGATGTCTTGATGACAAAAGTTGCATGGAATCCTGACGCAACTTTCGACGGCGAGATTATTTTTTATTATTATATTGATGTTCAAGTGGTAGATACAAATGGAAATCCCGTAGACAGAGCTAAAGTTTCTTTTACAGCAAGTGATGTGGCAATGAAAGCAAAGAATCTAAACTATACTTATGAGCCATTTCCCGGAAAAACCCAGGATATAGACCACACCTATACAGGATTCGATGGACACACTTCTCTTCCATCGGATGCAGCTTCAACTGTAGCGATAGCAGACTTCAAACAAACCATCACTGGAAAAACATATTATACATGGACTGTTACCGCCGAGAAGGACGGCCACACCAATTCCATAACCGTAAATCCGGATAGCGCTTGGTACCGTTTAACTCCCGACACTTACCAAAACACAACAACCATTGTTTTAGATATTTCAACTATTCCCACTGTTTCCACTCCCGCTTTTTCTCCCGTTCAAGGAACATATGCAAGCACTCAAACCGTTTCCATTTCAACCGCAACCGCAGACGCAATCATCCACCACACAACCAACGGAACGGATCCGACGGAAAGCTCATCAATATATTCATCTCCCATGCAAGTAAGCTCAACTACTATTGTCAAAGCTAGAGCGTATAAATCAGGATCAACTCCAAGCTCAATTGCGACAGCAACCTATACAATCGCAACTCCGATTTTAACTTCAATTGATATTAGTCCAACTTCCGCCACCGTTCAAACGGGAAATACCCAAACTTTCATCGCCACTCCCAAGGACCAATTCGGAAATGCAATGACGGGAATAACAATAACATGGTCATCTTCCAATACCGGAGTAACCACGATTAATTCTTCCGGAGTAGCTACGGGAGTAGTTACGGGAACATCAATAATTACTGCTGTTAGTGGCTCAATATCCGGCACAGCCGCTCTTACCGTTGCCGACCAGCCTGCCGGTTTAGTCAGTTATTGGAAATTTGACGAAACCTCCGGCACCACCGCTTCTGATTCTTCGGGAAATAACAACAACGGAACTTTAATAAATGGCCCTGCTTGGACAACTGGCAAAATAGGCAATGCTTTGCAGTTTGACGGGGCGAATGATTATATGGATGCGGGAAGCGGGAGCAATTTGAACATTACCGGCGCGAAAACATTATCACTGTGGATAAAACCGTCTTCAAGCGCTATAGATAAAAGAATTATCGCGGCTCCATCCGGATTTTCAGAGCCGTATATTATAATCCAGCATAATCTTCAAATATCCATAGCGGACGGAACATTACTGTCAGACGCAAAAACCACCACTGGAAATGTGCTGTCAACTTCCGCTTGGACTCATATCGCCGTTGTGTATAACGGCGCGGATATCACAGCGGCAAAAGTGTATGCGAATGGCGTTCAGCAAACACTTGGCAATCCGCCATGGGTTTATGGCGTTCCCGCGGGAAATTTGCGGATAGGAAGCAGGCAGGATAATCTGGGTTTTTTCCCTGGCTCCATCGACGAAGTCCGCATCTACTCCCGCGCTCTCACCGCTTCCGAAATCCTCGCAGAATACAACGCCGGAAACACTCCCACTGACATTACCCTCCCTTCCATCTCCATCTCTTCTCCAACGAACAACCAAACTTTTACCAATCCATCAATCACCGCCACCGGCACCGCCTCCGACAACATCGCTCTCTCCAAAGTGGAAGTGAAACTAAACTCAGGATCTTATCAAACCGCTATCGGTACCACAAGCTGGTCTATTCCTCTAACTCTCATCTCAGGAACAAATACTATCACCGCCAAAGCAACGGATACTTCCAATAATATCAAAGAAACATCTATTGCCGTAACATATATTCTTCCCAACACCACTCCCACTCCGCCTTCTGGCGGAGGAGGAGCTTCACTTGATTCCGCCCCTCCCGTTATCTCTAACATTTCCTCCTCTTTTATCGCCGCTAACTCCGCCATTATTTCATGGGACACTAACGAGTTATCAAATTCCCAAATAGAATATGGCCTTTCTTCCAGCTATGGTTTTCAGACCAATTTGTTCCCCAATTTAATCAATTATCATGTGGTTAAATTGTCCAATCTTTCTTCCACCATCAACTATCACTATCGCGTTATCTCAATAGACAGCAGCGGCAACAAAGCGGTTTCCGGCGATAAAACTTTTACTACCTTAGCCGGCGGAAATCCCGATCTTAATAATATCCCCATTCCTCCCCCTGCTACTTCTTATCCCGAAGGCACCCTCCTTAAAACCACCGAGAGTTTCAAAGTCTATGTCATCATCAATCAAAAAAAGAAATGGATTTCCACCCCCGAAGTTTTTGAAACTCTGGGTTACAAATGGACAGCCATCACGATTGTTGATAAAACTGATTTAGATAAAATCTCCGACTACGAAGACAACCTTATCCGCGCCGTCAACGATTACAAAGTCTATCTCGTTACCAACGGAATCAGCAGACACATCCCTAACCCCGAAATATTTCTGGATTACGGATTTGTTTGGGACGATGTTAAAGATGTCCCGCAGGAAACAATAAACCAATATTCCCGCGGCTATCTCATTCGCGAATCAAGACAAGGAACGATTTATTATCTCTCCAACAACGGAATAAAAAAATGGATTCCCAATCCTGAAATCTTTTCTTCATATAATAATCGCTGGGAAGACATTCAAGTTGTCTCAAAGAAAGAAATGGAATCCTATCCTGTTTCTAATTTAAGAAGATACAACAATCAAATCTTCTTGATTGAAAATAATGTTAAGAGATTGATTCCGAACGAAGTGGTTCTTAATAGATACGATACGAGTTTGATTTTGGATGTTAATAAGAATGAATTTGAGTGGTGGAAGACGGGGAGTGTGGTATGGTAGAGAATTGAGTTGATGTGAATAAATATTTTGCTGGTAAGCAAAGCGGTTTTGTGATAAAATAAAAGAAGCTAAAAATGCAAAAATCAAAATAGAAAATAACAACGCAAAATGTCAAAATTTTCTAAACTCAGTTTTAAATTTTAGACTGTCATTTTTCACTTTGATATTTAATTTTACATCTTCTTTATGCAATCCTACTGCCCTATTTTAATATTTAAAATCTATGACTCCAAATTCCAATAACGGCTTTTCTCTTATTGAAGTTTTAGCTGTGATTTGTATTATATCAATCGTGCTGGGCATTGCAGTTATTAACGGCAGAAATTTTAATAATTCCATAGAGTTGGAAAATACGGCTAAAAGCATTGACGCTAAAATCAAACTTGCTAAATCATATTCAATCGGCGCGAGGAATGGCACGAATTACGGCGTTCACTTTGAAGCTGATAAAGTCGTAATTTTTGAAGGAGATACTTTTGATGCCAGAGCTCTGACAAACGAAGCTTTCGTTTTTTCCGATAAGATAGAAATTAATATGCCGGTAAGCCTTGCCGGAGGCGGAAGCGATCTGGTGTTTGACCGCCTAATCGGATCAACAAGCAATTTCGGCAGCATAGAAATGGGTGTGATAAGCGAGCCGTCAAAAATAAAACAAATTATAATTAATTCCGACGGCCAGACTAGCTTGAATTCTTTTCAATCAAGCGTTGATCCTATCATAAAAAATGCTCGCCATGTTCACTTTAATTTAGGATGGGATATCGCCGATGCTACGACATTAAGCCTTAAATGGGTGGATGGATTGGAAGTTCCATTAGCGCCAACACAAGACATAGATATTGCATCTTATCTTAATGCCGACAAAAGCGTTTTTGACTGGACCGGCGCGACTTTAATTAACGGGGTTAATCAGGAGCTGAGAATTCATAGCTGGCTGGACACAAGTAATTATACGGTGTTATGCATTATTCGAGAGCAAACAGAAAATGATAAGCTTTATATTTTTACTGATGGAGGAGCAAAAAATATCGCCGTTTATGAAAATGTCAGCGGAGAGGTGGTTGTAGGGCCGGATTTTGACGGCGGAATAATGGAAATTCAATGAAATATTAAATCAAAATTTAATTATGAATAAATTTAATCAAAAAGGATTTGGATTAATTGAGATAATCATAGCAGCGACTATAGGCATAGCCGTTCTTTTGGCTGCTGCCACCTATCTTAATTTTTCCTTGAGAGTCGCCGCGGAAGACATTAATCAAATAGAAGCGCTGTATTTTGCGAAATCTTCTTTGGAGCAAGCGCGCGCGGCCAGAGACGAGAATTGGGCAAACATTAATGCTCTGGTCAGAGGCAGCGCATATCATTTTGAAGCAGACACTTCCAGTCCTCCAAAATGGGCGCCGGTTTCCGGAAATCAAACTATAGGAAGATATGCCATCCAAATTGTTCTGTCTAATGTATATCGCGACGCAATAAGCGATGACATTGTTTCCGCCGGAGGCGTGTTGGATCCCGAAACATTAAAAATTACTTCTAATGTTTCTTATCCGATCAGAGGCGGGATAAAACAAATAGAAATATATGAACATCTCGCTAATTTTAAATAATTTATAATGTTTTATACAAACAAAAAAATAAAAATTAAAAATAAGGAAAAGGGCTTTACTTTAATAGAGATGGTCGTTTATGCCGCTTTAATCGGAATTATTTTTGTCGTTCTTTTTAATATTATTTTTTTTATTATGAGATCTAATAATAAAATAATCGCTTTGTCAAGAATAAGTTCAAACGCGCATAGCGCGATGGAAAGAATGACATATGAGATAGTAAATTCCCAGCGTATTTATCTTCCGACAAGCAATTTTTTTTCAAGCGATGCCCAACTGTCCCTAATAACAGAAATAGGCGCTTCTCCCAGCGAGGAGATTGCTTTTGTTGATTTTTATGTTGAAAATGAAACTCTTTTTTTAAAGAAAGAAGGATTAAATCCCATTGCTCTAACTTCATCGGATGTTTCAGTTTCTGGTATGGAATTTTTATATTATAAAAATGATTTGAGAGAATCTGTAAAGATAGAAATGACGGTCAACCCTAAAAACAGCGCAATGTCTGATTCAATAATCCATTTGATTAATGTCGTAGCTTTAAGATCTTTTTGATTAATTTATCGCTAAGGAATTTCAATATAAGCATTTTCGGAGCTCAACTCCGAAGCTTCGGAGTTGAGCTCCGAAAATGTGCGAAGCTTAATTTATTATAACTCACAGATGACTGAGAAAAATAAAAAAGATAATCGCGGATTTGCGGCTATTTTAGTTGTTATTGTTTTGATGTGCCTGATTTTAATCGTGGCTTTTTCGTTAAGCGCTGTTCTTGTAACTAAAAACAGAACCAGCAAAAATATGATTTTATCCGCCCAGTCTTATTATTCCGCGGAATCGGGAATTGAAGACGGAATACTAAGGGTTATAAAAGGCTATAACTATACGGCGATAAATAATTTTAATTTGGATGGATCCGTAATAGATCAAAGCATAACTCAAAACGGTAATACGACCACCATAGAATCCCTTTCTTCCTATTATAATAACGAAAGAAAGGTTAAAACTGAACTAACTTTAACTGCAGACGATATCTCGTTTTATTATGGAGTGCAGGTTGGAGAGGGCGGACTGACGATGGGCAATAATTCTTCTATTATTGGAAATTTGTATTCTGACGGTTCAGTAGCGGGAGCTGGAACAATAACAGGGGATCTTATTGTCGCTACGGGAATGAGTTTGGATGCTAATGGAATTTGGGATACATATAATAACGATTTGATATTCGGGAAGAATGGAGAGCCGACTGATATTGCCATGAGCTTTATTCCGACTTCTACGGGAATATTATCTCAGGTTTCTTTTTATGTTAAAAACAGCAGTCCCGCTCACGGAAGCGGAACAGTAAGGATTGTTAGTGATAATGCCGGCTCTCCTTCAACCGCCGCAGCGCTGGCAACAACTACTTTTTTAGCTTCAAAAGTTGGTTCGTCTTACGGCTGGGTTAGCTTCGGTTTTTCCGCTCCAACTAATTTAATTGGAGGCGTTACCTATTGGATAGTTATTGATCTTAATTCAGAAAATAATAAATATTTTTCTATGGGAAGGGCTCCCGGGAATGCCAATAGTGTTTCTAAACACAGTCCTAACTGGAGTGGAGGATCTTGGACAGCTGATGCAGGGGGAGATTATGAATATAAAGCTTGGATGGGCGGACTGGCGACTTCAGTTAACGGACTAACAATAGGAGGAGATGCTTATGCTCACGAGATTATTAATTGCGCGATAGCGGGAGACGCGTATTATCAAACAATAGCAGGCTCTACTGTCGGCGGAACTTCTTATCCCGGAAGTCCTGATCCTCCTATTGTGGCGCTACCTATTTCTGATAGCAATATTGCCGACTGGAAAGCGGACGCGCTCGCTTATGGAACACTGGATTCTTCTTTGTGCAATATATCAACCAATATAACAATAACTGGCGGGAAATTGGTATGTCCCGCGGGTTTTGATCCCGGAGTCGGCGTGACTATAACATTGAAAGGAACTTTATGGGTTGAGGGAGATTTAACATTGGAAAATAATAATAAACTGGTATTGGATGGCGGTTACGGAGATAATAGCGGAATAATTATTGTCGATAATCCCGGCAATGAATCTACGAGCGGAAAAATTCTTGTTGAAAATAATATTATTATTTGCGGTTCGCAAGGGCTTAATGCCGCTGAAGACGGCTGCGCCGCTTCTAATGAGACTTATATTTTAATGCTATCTACCCATTCCGGAGCAGATCCTTCTTATGCCATTGAAGTGAGAAATAACGCGGATGGAGCTATATTTTACGCTCATAATGGCACGGCTCACATTAAGAATAACGCTAATCTAAAAGAAGTAACGGCTTATAAGCTAAGTCTGGAGAATCTTGCCACCGTTACCTATGAAAGCGGACTGGCGAACGCAAGCTTTACCAGCGGTCCCGGAGGCGGATGGAATATAAGCGATTGGAATGAAACTGAATAATGCTGTATAATAAATATAAATAAGCTTTACTGATTTTTAAATAATTCATTTTTTTACTTTTAAAAATTAAGACATTGAAAATTATTTATAAAATTAAAAATTCAAAACATGTCCTCAAGAGATGTCGGGTATTTAAAATTCCTTATTCAAGCAGAGGCTTTTCTTTGGTAGAAATTATAGTCGGTATTGCCATATTTTCAATAATATTTTTGACTTTAGTTTCTTTATTCGGCTCTGTTTTTAATACAATTAGAAATAACAAAGCCAGAATTAGCGCTAATAGCATTGCGCTGGAGCAGTTGGAAATTGTGCGAGGCATGGATTTTAATGATGTGAAAACAACTTTAGGATGGGTACCGCCGGGAGTTCTTCAGAGCGAAAAAACATTAACCAGAGCGGGAACTAATTTTACAATAGAAACAGATATTGCTTTTTTTGATGACGAGTTTGACGGCAAGGATCCTGCGGATTCTTTTCCTTTTGATTATAAAAAAGTCAGAGTTAAGATTATTTGGATGAATACAAAAACCGGAAGCGAGGAAACTGTGGCTATGAGCACGAATGTTGTTCCGGACGGATTAGAAGGACTTAGTCCTGGAAAAGGCGGGCTTCTTATAAAAGTTTTTGATGCCTCAGGTGTTGTTATTTCCAGCGCTAATGTCCATATAGAAAGTGTTTCTGAAGGATATTCTGTTGATGCGCTTACGGATTTGAATGGCAATTTATGGGCTCCTGATCTTGAGCCTTCTGATGATTATCATATAACAGCGACAAAGGCCGGATATAGTTTGGACCAAACTTATCCAATTGACACTAATCCCGCGTCTCCGTCATATAATCCCAATCCGACAAAACCTGACGCCATTGTTGTTGCAGAAGAAATAACATCGCTTGGTTTTTCCATTGATGTTCTGGGAAATTTAAACATTCAAACCGTGAACTATAACAATCCGCAGAATTGGCAAGTAAATTTGCTCGGAGTGAATAGTCAAATTGAAGCGGATTTGGATATTGATAGCGGGAATAATATTTTTTTAGTTTGGCTTAATGTTGAAGAATCTGATAGAATTTACGCTCAAAAATATACATATAATGGAGGTTCTGGAGAATACGAAAGACAATGGATAAATGATGTTCAAATTACAACATCAAATAACAGGGAAAATCCTCAAGTTAAAGTTTATACAAATAATTATTTTTACGCAACATGGAATGACACAAATGGAAGCGATGTTTATCTGCGAAAATTCAATTCTTCTGACGGAAGCCCTGTTTGGAACTATGTAAAAATAAACATAGACGCCAATAACGAAAATCAATCAAAAGCGGATTTAGCGGTTGATTCTTCGGGAAATGTTTATGCTGTCTGGATGGATGACAGAAACGGCGATTTGGATATTTACGCGCAAAAGCGCAGCGCCGCAGACGGCTCTAATCTATGGATAGAAGATTTGAAAGTTAATAATGACGCGGGATCTTTCGATCAGATAAATCCAAGAGCCGCTGTTGATAATGACGGCAATTTTTATGCGGTCTGGGAAGATGAGAGAAACGGAAATAAGGATATTTATTGGGCAAAATTTGATCCCAATGGAGACAGGCTGACGGGAATAGGAGAGTTTGGAGCGGCTGATAAAAAAGCCAATACCGATATTTCCGGGCTTGATCAATACGAGCCGGCGGTTGATTTTGACGGAGTTGATTATTTTTATATTTCATGGTCTGACAAAAGAAATTCTCAGCCTGACATTTATGCTCAGAAATATGACAAAAATGGAGACATTGCCATAAGCGGAGATTGGACGATAGGAGACGTGAAAATAAACGACGACTCAACGCCCGATAAATGGAGGGAAAAATCGGCTATTGCATATTTTAGCGATACCGCGATTTATTTTTCGTGGGAAGACAATAGGAATGGAGGACTCGATGTTTATTCCGCTAAATTTGATTCCGATGGCGTAAAATTATGGGGCTATGACTTGATTATGAACGGGGATTCTTCTAATTCTCAAAAAGCCCCCAGCTTAGTGACTGATTCAATGGGCTATGCTATCACGGCATGGGAAGATGACAGGGACGGGCAGTATGATATTTACGCTACAAGATATAAAGACATAGGTTTTTTCCCTAGGACAAATATTCCTATAACTATTACAGGAGCAAAGGTTAAAGGAACTTATCCTCCCGATAATCTTCCGATTTATAAATATTCTGAAACATTTAATAGCGATATAATAACCGGAAATATTAGTATTGGCGATGGAGCAAGCGTAATTGAATGGGATAACTATGTTTTTACCGTTGATGCCTCTTGGACAATTATATCAACTGACCAACCAGAGCCTTTGTCTATAAGTCCCGGAGCGACAGAAAATGTTATAATAAATGTGGAGCCGTAGATTAGAATTTCTAATTTCTAATTTCTAATTTCTAATGAATTTTCAATATTCCAAATTCCAAATTACTAATTACCAATTACGCGATAATGGTTTTACTTTTATTGAAATGATCGTCGCTATCGCTGTTTTTGCGATTGTAATGCTGGCCATCACGACTTTTTTCACTATGCTTTACAGGGAGCAAGCGACAGATATTGTGAAAATTGAGGGAACGAACATAGCCGGCAGGGCGCTGGAAAAAATGGGTAGCGAAATGAGAAAAATGAACAGGGCGGAAAACGGGACATTTGCCATAGAATTGGCGGACGAACAGAATTTTATATTTTATTCCGATGCTGACAATGACGGGCAGACTGAAAAAATAGAATATCTTTTAAACGGAACTAATCTGGAGAGAAAATTAACTGAACCAGGAGCTTTGCTGGATTATTCAAGCGCTGAAATTATAACTTCTGCCGCCAGTTATGTCCGAAACGGGGCTGATCCGATTTTTACGTATTACGATGAGACTTACACGGGAAGCGAAGCGCCGTTAGCTTATCCGGCGAATGTTACTCAAATAAAAATCGTCGGGATTTCTATGAATATCAATGTGAATGAAAACTATCCCTCGGGGCTTACGCATACGGAAACAAAAATTCATCCGAGAAATTTAAAGAGTTTTGATTAGAATTTGGAAGAATGTAGCGGTATTATTCTAAATTTTCGCTAAGAAATTTCAATATTTGCCGTTATCGCTCCCCCTGATAAGGGGGTTGGGGGGTTTAGAAAAATCACGAAACAATAAATTAAAGCTAAAAAGTTGGAATGTCTTCTTGCTTTCTCTTAAATGATTACAGTCTGCCTGTTTTCAAACCCCCTAGCCCCCTTATCAGGGGGAATCAATTATATCGCGCTTTGCGTATGTGTTTGTAAAACTTAATTTATAATCATGAAATACTCCGCATCTTATAAAAATCAATCCGGCATAATTACCCCTCTGGTTTTAGTTATCGCTTCCGTGCTGATTATTTTTGCCGTTTCCCTGATGAACTGGTCATTGACGGAATATAAAAATACTGTCAGAAAAGTAAAGAGAAACCAGTCTCTCCAAATCGCCGAAGCGGGAGTGAATTATTATAAATGGCATTTGGCGCACGATAGCGCTGATTTTAAAGATGGGAATGATTGGTGCTGCGATAATGATCCTCTTCTGTCGTTTGCGGATTGCTCCAATTTATGCGGTCCTTATGAGCATGAATATAAAGATTATAATGATGCTATTATCGGGCAGTTTTCTCTTCTTATAACTCCTCCGGAAGTAGGATCGACAATTACTACCGTAGAATCCACCGGCCATGCTTATGGGAATGACGCCGTTCAAAAAAAAGTTACTTCGCTTATAGGAAAAAGATCTCTGGCGGAATATAGTTTTTTGGCTAATTCACCGCTTTGGCTAGGGGAAAACGAAGGTTTTTCCGGGCCGATACATTCAAATGGAGGAATTAGATTTGATACTGTCGCTACCGCTGAAGTGACTAGCGCGGTGGAAAGTTATAATTGTGCCGGAACCGGACATGGTTGTACTGGAATTAAGGACGGAATTTGGGGATCCGGCGGACCGACTACTTTTTGGCGTTTCCCTGTGCCAGTAGTTGATTTTGATCTTTTTTCCGTAAGTTTAGCAGATATTAAAGCCGAAGCTATAGCTGATGGACTTTATTTTGGCGATAATTCCGGTATATGCGGAGATGGGATTTGCGGTAAAACTGAAAGTCGCGCTTTGTGTCCAGCGGACTGTCTGGCAAGTTGCGGAAATAACATTTGTAATCCTGGAGAAAATAATATTACTTGTACAAAAGATTGTCCTCTTGCAGGCTATTTAGTCAGGTTTTTGTTAGATGGCACAGTTAATGTTTATAAGGTTAACACCTTAATGTCTCAGGTCGGATATTATAATTTTGAAGTTAGTAGTTGGAGAAATGAGGCTGAGCAAACAAACAACATAACATTATTAAATAATTTCCCCATGCCTGCCAATGGGCTTATATTCATAGAAGACGATGTTTGGGTGGATGGAATTGTGAATGGAAAAGTAACAGTGGGAGCGGCTATATTTCCGATAGATGTTAATAATTATGCGCGAATCAGAATAAATGATAATATTCAATATTTGGCGCGTAATGGAAATAATGTTTTAGGACTAATGGCGCAAGGAGATATTCTGGTTCCAAAATATGCCCCGACAGATTTAACTATTGATGCTATGCTTCTCTCTCAAAATGGGCATGTATATTATCGGGAATATATAAGAGATATTTATTGTTATCTCGGCTATAGTTCATATTGCGATGCCAATAGAGTTAAAAATAGCATAGAAGTTTATGGAGGAATAATCACTAATTTATTTTGGACATGGACTTGGGTTGATTGGGACGGTTTTAGCTGGGTAACGGTTGGCGGTTATGATAATACAAGCACTATTTATAATAACTTTTTAACCTTCGCCCCCCCGCCATTTTTTCCGACCTCTGAAAATTTTGAGGTTTTGTCGTGGGAGGAGGAGTAAATCTTGAATTTGGAATCTTGAATTTTGAATAATGATAATCTAATTTATATTCTAAATTCATCATTCTAACTTCTAAATTCAAATATATGCCTATTTTCAACAACAACTTAAACGCTTTCGGGCTGGATTTGAGCGATCGGTCTATTAAAGTTGCCCAGCTTAAAAAAAATGGGGAAAAAATAAGCCTCTATTCTTATGGTAGAGAAAATATTCCAGAAGGATTGATAGTTGATGGAGAAATAAAAAACGAAGAAGAAGTGGCGAAATTAATCAAAAAAACACTATTAAGAGCCAAGCCGAATCCTATAAAATCAAAGCTTGTTATTTATTCCATACCCGAGCCGAAAGGTTTTATTCGGGTTGTAAGAATCTCCCAATCTCAAAAAAGTAACATTGAACAGGCGATTAAGTATGAAGCGGAGCAGCTTTTCCCGGTGGATATAAACGAGTCATATTTAGACTGGCAGGTTATTTCTTCAGAAAGCGATAAAATAAATATTATTGTCGCTGTTGTGCCGAAATTGCTGGTGGATTCCTATTCTTCGGTTATGGCGGCGGCCGGCCTTAAGCCGATTGCCGCGGAAATTGAATCTATCGCTATAACAAGAAGCTTGGTTAAGGAAAATCTATCATCAAAGCCGATTCTGATCATTGATTTAGGAAAAGACAGAACGAGTTTTATAATTTTTAAAAACCCAGCCGTTCAATTTACAGCGAGCATTCCTATCTGCGGAGAAGAATTCACGAAAGCCATATCGGAAAATCTTGGAATCAGCAAAAGCAAAGCGGAAAAAATAAAAGAAAAATGCGGCCTGACATTTGAAGGAGAATGCAGAAATGTTTTCAAGGCAATTCAGCCCTCTTTATATGAAATGATAAAATATATAAACAAGCTTACTTATTATTATAAAGACCATTTTAAGTTAAACGAAGATATTGTAAAAGTAATAATTTGCGGAGGAGAAGCAAAGATGTCCGGAATGAGCTCCTTTTTGTCGCTGCAGATAAAAAAAGAAATTGAAAAAGGAAATCCTTGGGTTAATATAATGACTCAAAAAAACAAAGGAAATCTTCCTATTTCAAGAGAAGACTCTCTTGTTTTTGTTACTGTTTTGGGCTTAGCTCTCAGAGGAATAAAAGACATATAAAATAATAATTAAAGAACTATGATAGAAATCAATTTATTGTCTCCCGCTGATAAATTGGACATTAAACTGGAAAAGACAAGTTACTTGATAAAAAATAATCTTGCTGTTTTGATTTCAATTCAAGTTTTTTTCGTCCTTATTTTTTTGATTGTGGCGGGATATATAAGTTCTGAAAATAAGAATTTAGACAAACAGCTGGAGCATATGGAGCTTGGGCAGGAAACCAGAGAAATAAATTCTATTGAGAAAGAATCGATAAAGCAAAATAATCAGCTAAAAGCTTTTCTGCAAATACAAAAAAGTCAATATTACTGGACAAAGATTTTTGAAAATTTCAATAAAACTGTCTTTTCGGGAATAAGAATAAGCAGCATTAGCATTGAGCCGGAAACTAGCAATGCTGTTCCCGGTAAAAATACCAGAGAGGCTGCTTCCAGCAAAAAAACCGAGGTTGAAAACTTTAAAGTTACTATTAGCGGAGTTTCTAGGACGATGAAAGATCTTTTGAATTTTGAAAACGATCTGAAAAATTCTGAAATTTTTTCTGGCTTCAATATTGATCCTAAAAATTATGATGATAAAAATTTCAAATATACTTTATTAATCAAAAAAGAAGATATAGCTTTAGAATAATTTATCGCTAAGAAATTTCAATTTTTTCTAATATTTATTTTGCTTATGTGTTAATAATATCAAACACTAAGACAAACTAGTGCAGATGTTGAAGCTGGCGAAATATTGAATTAATCTAACTTATGAATAAAGTCAAAAAGAAAATATATATAAACACATCTCTGTTGCTGGCCACGGTGTTTTCTTTGCTGTATATAAATTGCTTTTATTTGGCAAAAAACATAGAAAATTCCAGTTTGGAAATTATTGAGAAGAAAAAGAATGCTGAAAAATTGACAATACAAAACAGCCAAATAGAAAACATAAGAATTAAAACTGAAGAATTGCAAAAAAATATAAACAAGGCCTCGGAATACATCGTGAACTATTCAAGCATATCCAACTTTGTTATTGAAATAAAAGACACCGCCATGGAAAATAATATAGAATTAGATATGAGGGTGTCAGATCAGGAAAAAACTGAAATAACCGACGGTTTGTCATATATAAATTACAATATGAAAGCAACTGGAAGGTTTAATGAAGTGGTTCAGTTTTTAATCTATTTGGAAAATTCAAAATATTATACCAATATAGAAAAAATAAAAATTTCAAGCAATTATATAAAAAATATTAATAATAATGATAAAATTATTTTTGATTCAATTTTGAAAGTCTATGTTTGGGATTAAGTTTAGGGAATTTCGATATGAGCATTTCCGGAGTTCAACTCCGAAGCTTCGGAGTTGAACTCCGGAAATGCGCGAAGCCCAATCCATTAAAAAATAAAATACGAAGACGATGAAAAAAATAAAATTTAAATTCAACAAGAATATCGCCGGAAAATTTATTTCAGTTATTTTGAAATATAGATATTTGTTTTTCTTCATATTTTTTAGCGCATCTCTGGCTCTTACTTTTGAATTTATGTATAAATATATATACGCTAATGCGAATTTTTCAGAATATGAAGAATCTTATGAAAGCCAAGCAGTACTGGGCATAAAAACAAATGATCGAATATTGAAAGAAATATTGAAAAATATAGAGCAGAGAAGAAAAAAATTGGAAGAAAAAGACGCGAATTTTAATAATCCCTTTGAGTTTATGGATTATGATATTTTAGAAATAAATGAAGATAACGATATTAATATTGATAATGATTTCAGCGATGATGAAAACAATAATTCAGCATCTCCCTTGCCTTTGAATATTCCATAGCGCTAATCTTCGGCTTGATCAGAATTTATTGACTTTATATAATATCTTGTTATAATAAAAATCCGTCCTCGTAGTTCAATGGATAGAACGGGAGCCTTCTAAGCTCTTGATGTAGGTTCGATTCCTGCCGAGGACACAGGTTAACTTATAACTTATAACTTATAACAGTTTTATTATAAATTATGAGCTATTGATTAATAGTTTATAAAATTGGAAAGCTAAGGATATAATACTTTCTAGCTTTATAAGCTTTGCGTAGCAATCAATTCCTATAAATTTCCCAATTTCTTAATTTCCCGCGCGCAACCGTTGACAAAAATATTCAGGCGTGATACAGTTAGCTTGCTTAATTAATTGCTAAGGAATTTCAATATTTACCAATAACCACCCTCCGACAGGCTCAGGGTGACATGTGTCATGGTGAGCCTGCCTATCGGCAGACAGGCTTGTCGAACCATGACTAATTAACAGACTCGCTATTTCTTCTTCAGTCCAATATCTGACCTTGAGATTTACGGGTCGGAATTTTTTATTATTATATGACACAAACAACATTTGACGGACTGGGCATTGCGCCTAAAATTTTGGAAATTTTAGATCATTTGCATTTCATAGTTCCTACTCCAATCCAGTATCAATCAATTCCAACCGCGCTTAGCGGAAAAGATATTATGGGCATTGCTCAAACCGGCACGGGCAAGACCTTGGCTTTTGGCATACCGATGATTCAAAGGCTGGCGGCATCGGGAGGCAACGGACTGATCGTTCTTCCAACCAGAGAGCTGGCTTTGCAAGTGGACGAAGCAATCAGCAAAATTGGCAGAGGCTTGAACATCAGAACAGCGGTTTTGATCGGAGGGCAAAATATGAATCGCCAGATCAGTCTTTTGCGCGGAAATCCCGACATAATAATCGTCACTCCGGGAAGGCTCATTGATCATCTTGACAGAAGAACTATAAATTTATCCAAAGTTTCAATTCTTGTGCTTGATGAGGCGGATCGAATGCTGGACATGGGATTTGCTCCGCAGATAAAAAGGATATTGCTAAATGTGCCGAAAGAAAGGCAAACTATGTTATTCTCCGCGACTATGCCGCCTAATATTATCCAAATCGCCAGAGCGTATATGAAGCTTCCCGTGAGAGTTGAAGTGGCGCCCTCCGGATCCGCCGCAACCAATGTTACGCATGAAATATTTATTGTAAAAAAAGAATCAAAGCTGGCCTTGCTTGAAAATATTATCAAGGAATATAAGGGAAGCACGCTTATATTTACCAGAACAAAATTCGGCGCGAAAAAAATCGCCTATGCTATCAGAAAAATGGGATATACATCTTCCGAAATTCATTCTGACAGAAGCCTCAGCCAGCGCATTAAGGCGCTCTCGGGATTTAAGAATGGCATTCATCAATTTTTAGTCGCGACGGATATTGCCGCGAGAGGCATAGATGTGACTAATATTGAACTCATCGTAAATTTTGACTTGCCTAATAGCGCCGAAGATTATGTGCACAGAATAGGAAGAACGGGACGAGCGGGGCATTCCGGACACGCGATTTCATTTGCTATGCCAAATCAAAAATATGACATCAGAATAATTGAACGGTTGATTAAAAAGCAGCTGCCGATTTCCAAGCTTCCGGATCTGCCGAAAAGCGAATCCAATCAAGATTCTGTTTATAAATCCAATGACAATCAAGGCAGACAGCGCCGTTTTGATCGTTCAGGCAGAAATTATCAAAGATCAAGAAGCCGCTCTTCAAGCAATTCTTCCGGCGAAAGAAAAGATCATGGCTTCCGGCGGAAGAAATGGTAAATTTATTCAAAACTAAAATAATTTTAATATTGTTTGTATAATTATCAAGATAAAAACCAGCCGCTGTTCAAGCGGTTGGTTTTTATTTCGTGCCAAGATTTGCGGAGGATTTGGAGTTTTGATCCGTTGTGTTTTATATAATCATAGCGAGAGTGGATTTAAAAAATAAGAATATTATAAAACCCGTTGAAAGATGCGATGATTTTTAAAAAACTTGAAGAAGTAAATTTTGTTTCCTATATTCACAATAGGCTTTATTCAGGAAAATGGAGCCAACAGCTTACCAATTACCAATTACATATCCATTGCTCTAAATAAAATTTTAAGCTATACTGTTTGTATAATAAGCAGTTAAATCAGCATAATATATGGCAAGAAAAAGAAGGAAAAGAGGGGATTATAATAATGGAGGTTTAAAACTAAACATTCCGCAAATTGAGGTGAGCGAGGGGACGAAAAAAGATGTGATCGCGATCTTTCTTTTTGTTTTGGCGCTGATAAGTTTTTTGAGTTTCGCGGATTTGTCCGGCGGGCTGGGAGAAAAGCTGAGCGGGATCATCAAAATTTTATTCGGCTGGGGATTTTTTCTTTTCCCGCTGATTTTAATTTTGGGCGGGTGGAGAATAATCAAATCGGAAACCGTTTTCGCGAGCAGGACTTCTGTTTTGGGAACGGCGATATTGGCTTTCGCCGCGCTTTCTTTTTTGCATATTTTTTACGAGCCGAGCGCGATGTTTGAAATCGCGAAATCAGGTTCCGGCGGAGGGCTTTTAGGAGCGTCTCTGGCTTGGGTTTTGGCCGGAATAATCGGCAAATGGGGAGGATTGGTTGTTATTTTCGCGCTGCTTGTTGTTTCAACGCTTTTGATTTTTAATATGTCGTTTGTGGATTTGCTCGCGAAAATTAAATTCGCGCGGACAAACGACAAGCTTAATTTAAACAAAGAAAATAAGAAAGAAAATGAAATTAATGGCGATAACAAAAAGCAAGAAGACGAAGAGGATGAAATTAAAATTAATATAGCGGGAAAGAGCAATGAAAATAATTCAGAAAAGAAAGGAATACTTTCTTTTTTGTCAGGCAAGATAAAGAATAAAAAAAACATAGAAGAGCCTGCCTACCGGTCAGGCAGGCCTGAATTTTCGGTCAAAGAAATAGCTAATGAGGCGATAGATGCTGTCGAAGAGGACAATAATAAAAATACTAATAAAACCGCTGATGAAGATAATTCTGACATCCGGCAAAAAGATTCTGTGATAAATTCTGAAATTATTCCGGATAAGCCCAAGCGAAAAATCCAGAACTGGAGAATTCCTTCTCCCAATCTTTTGGACGGGAAAGACAGCGATCCTACCAGCGGAGACATAAAAGCCAATTCAAATATCATCAAAAGAACGCTTTCTAATTTCGGGATTGAAGTTATGATGAGTGAAGTGAATGTCGGGCCTACCGTTACGCAATACACTTTGAAGCCGGCGGTGGGAATAAAGCTCAGCAGGATAACCGCGCTTCAAAATGATTTGGCGCTGGCGCTGGCGGCTCGATCTCTTAGGATAGAAGCTCCGATTCCGGGCAAATCTTTTATCGGGATTGAATTGCCGAATCAGTCCGTGGCGATGGTCAGATTGAAAAATATTCTGAGCTCCACTGAATTTTATAACAGAAAATCAAACTTGAGCATAGTTTTAGGCAGAGATGTGGCGGGTGGAGCGATTTTGGCCGATCTTGCCAAGATGCCTCATCTTATGATTGCCGGATCTACGGGAAGCGGAAAAACGGTGTGCATAAATACTTTGATAGTGAGCCTTCTTTTCCAAAATAATCCCGAGATGCTGAAATTTATAATGATTGATCCCAAGAGAGTTGAGCTTACGCCATACAATGAAATCCCTCATCTTCTGACGCCGGTTATAACCGATCCGGATAAGGCTGTTAATTCTTTGAAATGGTCAATTTCAGAAATGGAAAATAGATATGAAACTTTAAGCCAACTAGGCTGCAGGAATATTGAATCATATAATCAAGCCGTGAGGACAAAATATAAGCAGAGAGAAATTTTGCCATATATTATAATTGTTATTGATGAGCTGGCTGATCTTATGGCAACGCATGGCAGAGAGGTTGAAGCCGCGATTGTCAGGCTGGCGCAAATGGCCAGAGCCGTGGGAATTCATTTGGTTCTTTCAACGCAAAGGCCTTCCGTAGAAGTTATCACGGGACTTATCAAAGCGAATATAACCACCAGAATCGCTTTTCAAGTGGCAAGCCAAATTGATTCACGGACCATTCTTGATATGTCGGGAGCCGAAAAACTTTTAGGAAACGGAGATATGCTTTATCTTTCAGGCGACTCAAACAAGCCGAGAAGAATTCAAGGAGTATTTATCTCTGAAGAAGAAGTTAAGGCGATTGTGGAATTTTTAAAGAGCCAGAAAAATGAAGAGGATGAATATGACGAGAAGATAACGGAATCAAGAAAATCATCAATTGATTTGGCGAGCGATGATAATATAATTGACGATGATATGTATGACGAGGCGATTGAAGTCGTGAATACCGCCCAAAAAGCCTCCGCTTCGCTTTTGCAAAGAAGGCTAAGAGTTGGATATGCCAGAGCCGCGCGGCTATTAGATTTAATGGAAGAGCAAGGAATAATAGGCCCAGCCAACGGAGCAAAGCCGAGAGAGGTTTATGGAACGGAAGAAAGCGGAGAGGATGAAGAAAAAGAAGAGTAAAATTCTCAATGATCAATTTCCAATTTTCAATCAATTTTCAATAACTAAATTTTCAAACAATTCCGTCATTCTGAATTTATTTCAGAATCTACTGATAATTGTGTTGAATATATCCCATAATTCATCTAATAATTTTTATAAAGATAAAATTTATTGAATTAAACATAGGCTAGATGCAGCAGCTGAAAGATCCTGAAACAATCCTTCGACTATGCTCAGGATGACATTGTTCAGGATGACAATTTGAAAATTTAATTATTGATTGAAAATTGAAAATTAACAATCAATTACCATCAATTACCAATTTTATGCTAACTCAATTTAAAACCAAACAAGTCAATGCCACGATGACTGTGGGGGAGTGTTTGAAAAAGAAAAGTGGTCAGAAAAGTGGTCAGAAATATCAGAGCGACAGACAGAAATACCGCGGCTTATTAAAGCGAATCCTAAATTAACCAGAAATGAATTGTCTGAAAATATAAAAATTAATCAATCGGCCATTCAAAAACATTTAAAACAATTAAAACAAAAAGGCCTTCTCAAAAGAATCGGTCCGGCGAAAGGGGGATATTGGGAAGTGAAAGATTAATTTTTCAAAGCGCGAAAATATGCTAAAATACAGGAAATGATTATCTTTAGATACAAACATAAATTCTATGTTCATCTACGACATAATTCCTCATAAAAACAAAATGAAACAAATAAAAAAAACGCGAAGTAAACCGTTGAAGGGTTTTGGCGTTGCGGAGTCCCGGCGAGAGTTTAAAAAAGCGGAGTCCCGACGAGAATTGAAAAAATCGGAGTCCCGACGAAAGTCGGGGAGAAATATCGCAATTCTTTTGAAGCTCATTAATTTTACGAAACTTCATCCTTACTTTCGTAAGGACTCCATGGTTCGCTGGATCCACAGCCTTAATTCCCCTCTTGAGAGGGGTTGGGGTGTGATAAAACAGAATCAGCGAAGCAAACGAAAACTAACCGCTTCCGTTCTTACTCTTCTTTTAATTCTCCAAACCATAATCGGCGTGTTTGCTCCGATAAATATTTCTGTGACTCCGCCGTATGTTTCGCAGATAGAAAAAGCGCAGGCGGCGGGGGAGAGTTGGTATAATGCGAGCTGGACAAAAAGGAAGGCGATAACTGTTACTGAAAACTCCGGCTCAACCCTAACCAACTACCAAGTAAAAATAACCGTTTCTTATGACTCTGATATGCAGGCGGATTTTGACGATATCAGGTTTACTGATTCTGACGGCTCTGCTTTGATTGACTACTGGCTGGAATTAAAGACGGATTCAACAACTGCTGATTTTTAGGTTGAGATACCAACGCTTGCCGCTTCGTCAGCCAATACAATCTATATATACTACGGCAACCCTTCTGCCGAGTCCGCAAGCAACGGAACAAACACATTTGTGTTTTTTGACGATCTTGAAACAATAGATTCGTGGACATATTCGGAGACAGACGCTGAATGGGGCGGCGCGCAAAGTAGCGCATGGAAATCCAGCGGCGCCTATTCATATGTGTTTATTAGAACCGCTTCGATTATTGATTCCGGAACTTACGCTCAAATTTTACGGTCCGTTGATTTCGGCGACAGTCAGACCGTGTTGAGATTCGATATTAATGAAAGTACCAATGCTTCAGACACTACCTTTCGAATTCATGTTGGCGCTACTCAATTTTACAGCAAAGCCGGAATAAATAATGCCGGTGAAACTCTTAATTTGGAAACAAGCGCTATTACATTAACCGGCTCTCAGGATCTGCAAATACGAAATTCTGCCAATATAAATCTTTATAGCGCAGGCAATACTTTTTTTGCAGACAGGCTTAGAGTCCGCAAATATGTTGCGTCTGAACCGACAGTCGGAGTTCTCGGTTCCGAAGAAAATGCTAACACCCCCCCCACCGCCACCGCTCCCACCGCCACTCAAGCTACAGACGGCTCAGGATATGTCACTATTGCAACAACGATTGACGACGCGGACAATAATGATACTGTAAAATTCCAAGTGGAATATTCTTTGGACGGAGGATCAACATGGACAAGCGGGGATCCAATCCTAACTTCATATATTACCACCAGCCCCAATCAAGCAACCGAGCCGGATGTGGATAATGCGGAAACATATCAGGTGGGAATGCCGACTAACAAAATTATCACCTCCGCAGGAGCTAATACTATAAATATCAAATGGGACACCAAATCAGCTTCCAACGGACTTGGCGCTATTACCAGCCAAGCTAATGTAAAATTAAGAATCACTCCCAGCGATGGAACGGCTGACGGAACTCCCTCAGTAAGCGCCGCCGCTTTTGCGATTGACAATGTCGCTCCGACAAATCAAGACACGGTTTTTGCTTCTTCAACTTCCAAGCAAAGCTCCGAAGCCGTAACAATCGTGAGCTCGGGAGATGCCACAAATAACATTTGGTTTGCTCCAACAGGGACAACAACATTTGCCGAAGGAGCCACAATGACTAAAGCCGCCAGCGGAACCGCAACTTCAATCCTCGCTCCCGCTACCGTCGGCGATTACAAACTTTTCGTGATTGACGCGGCGGGAAATTATTCCACCGAATCAATCGCCATTCTCACTGTGGACGGCTCCGCTCCGACTATAATTTCCATTTCTTCCGACAAACCAAATGGCACATACACCACGAATGAAGTCATCGACATAGACATAACTTTTTCTGAAGCTGTCACTTCTACGGGAAATATAACCGTAACTCTGGAAACGGGAGACACGGATCGGACTTGCGTTTTTACAATTACTAACTCCACCACCGGAACCTGCGACTACACTGTCCAAGCGGGAGATAATTCTCCGGATCTTGACGCCACAATTTCCGGAACGATCGCCGACCAAGCGAGCAATGCTTTGACAAATTATATTCCGGCGACAACTTTAGCAACGAGCAAAGATTTATTAATTGACACGACTGCTCCGACTGAAACAACTCTAACTCTAGGAACTATCGCCACTGATTCTATCACCGCCACCATTTCCGGCACCATTGATTCAGGCGCGGGACTGCACGCCACTTCCTATTATTTCGAAAACACCACCACTTCAACAAACTCCGGCTGGACGGGAAATACTTCGTGGGCGTCGCAAAGTCTTTCTTGCGGAACGACTTATTCTTTCCGCGTTAAAACAAAAGATGTTTTAAATAATGAATCATCTTTCACTACTTCATCAACCGCAACCTCGGGCTGTGGAGGAGGTCTTCCTCCCGTCGCTTACAATCCGCCTACTCCTCCTCCTGTTTCTTCCCAAAACCCAGAAGGAGGATTTAGAGTGACAATCCTTCGACAATCCTTCGACTATGCTCAGGATGACAATAATAAGGCTCAGGATGACAATAATACAACCGTAACTCTCAAACTCTACGCCGGAGGAGATACAAAACGAATGGCGATATCCAATACTCCTGATTTCGCAAACGCCAGCCAAGTTCCATATCAGGAGAATATTGACTGGAAACTTTCTGATTGCAACACACTATCTAAAAATCCCCCTAGCCCCCTTTTACAAAGTGGGAACTCTCAAGAGGGGAATATCTGCGTTGTCTATGCCAAATTCTACACCCAATACGGAGTTTCATCAGAAGTTGTTTCAGACAGCATTATTTTAAAAATCACAACTATTGAAAACCAAACAGAAACTTCTAATCAAAAAGAAACAAAACCGGAAACTGAAAATAACAAGGACTCAGAATCCAAAG
>Ga0180732_1000670_pt1 | contig 26685 bp, 25 predicted proteins | sample KR11_01MetaG_FD_148674 | JGI IMG/M metagenome (GOLD analysis project Ga0180732, IMG submission 148674) | Groundwater microbial communities from the Olkiluoto Island deep subsurface site, Finland - KR11_0.1 MetaG | ecosystem: Environmental > Aquatic > Deep subsurface > Groundwater | place... | reverse complement strand
AGGATTTAGGGGGCTGTGGATATTTGGCTTGCATTATTTTTCTTATTTCTCTAAAATAACATAATAACATTTAGGTAAAGGTCGGAATTGCCCGCAAGGGCAGAAAATAACTTAAATAATATATAAAGATATTATGAGCAAAAAAATAATTGGATTAATAAGCTTAGTTGCTGTTATGGGATTGGTTTTGGTTCCAGCGTTTGCTTTAGCGACAGTACGACCAACAGTAGGGCTTACCCCAGTCGCTACAGAGCCTCCTCTATTGGAAGTGGGACAGATCATGACAAATATTATTAGGTATATGTATGGCTTTATCATAGTGCTTGTGGTTCTAATGGCTATGGTTTCCGCTTATATGTTTGTCACAGCTGGTGGCAATCCAGAACAAGTTACTAAAGCAAGGAATTGGTTAATGTATGCTTTAATTGGTTTAGCAGTAGCAGTATTAGCCAGAGGAATAGTTACTTTAGTATTGACCATGATTTACGGGACTTAGATTTGGAAAGAAAATAGAATCAAATTATACCCTCGCCCTGGTTACTATGGGCGAGGGTTAAGTTTATTTTATTGATATGCTGGGGTGGCGAAATTGGCAAACGCGCTGGATTTAGGATCCAGTGGGGAAACCTTTGAGAGTTCAAATCTCTCCCCCAGCACATAGAATATGACATAGTAGAATATAATATAGTAGAAAAAGACGCCCGCCCTCATGAAGAGGACGGGCGTCTTTTGTCGTGGTCGGTCGGGTCTCGTGGTTTCTTTCTCTTTGTCAGAGATATGGCACCAACGGCGGAAAACCATAAGTTTGAGGAGAAATAACAATAAATCCTAAAATAGCTAAGATTATTAAAATCCAAAACACAACTTGATTGTGTTTTTTAATATAAAAGAAAAGCACCGAAAGATTGATCATTGCGAAAAGATAGGATGGAAAGTAATGGTAGATATATGTAACTCTGTTGATCATAACAAATGGCAGAATCCCCATCATAAAACCGATTATTATAACTAATAATAAATAGTTATTGTTATAAATTTCATCTCTTAATTTTTTGTAGAATAAGGAAATAAACGCTAACAGCATACTGATTGTTGATAGAATCCAAATAACAGGGTTTCCAGCAGAGGTGATTTGTACTTTAAAATCACTAGTGGTCCAGTAGAGAATTTTTTCATTCATAAAAGGCCATTGAAAAAACTTACTGCCATAAGGGTGGTCTGAAGATATGCTAGTATTAGCAGTAAGCATTAGTGTATTAATTTTTGTAAATTTTTGAGGAAAGGATAATTCCTGAAAATTTTCACCTAAGAAATCATCCACCTCTCCGCCCCCTGGGATTAATTGGAAGTGGATATAGAACTGAACAAGATAGACGAGGATGACTCCCAAGGCAAATATTCCAGCTATTAGGATGAATTTCTTAAAATCAATTTTTTTCTCTAATAATTTTAAAAACCAAAGCAAAGCAATAATTCCTATAAAGGTTACGCCGGTCCATTTTATAGATAAACAACATCCCAAAGATAGGGCAGAGAGGATAAAATAAAGCAATTGTCTTTTGTTGTTAAGTGCCTTAAAGAAAAAATAAAGTGCCAGCAATCCAAAAAAGATTAAAAAGATATCAATTTGGATATGTCTTGCTTGGAGTAGAAAGATATTTGATAAAGAGAATAAAAAGGCAACCAAGAGACCAATTTTTTTATCAAGCAATTCTTTTGTTAAAAGATATAGAATCAAAGTAGTTAGAACTCCGAAAAGTGCTGGCAAGAATCTTAATGCAAAAAAGATATATGCATCACAAGCCAATCCTATTTCTCCAAAGCTACAAGTCGGCTCGATATTAAAAACCCAGGCAGAAAAGCCGAGCATTAATTTGCCCATAGGCGGATGTATGTCAAAGTATGGAGTTTCGCTGATGTAGCTTGAGCCGAATCTACCGAAGTAAAATTCATCAAAAACAACTTCTGAAGGTGATGCGAGATAAACAAAATGAGTGAATAAAGAAAAGGCTAAAATGCCGACTAATATCCATCCAGTTATTTTCATATTCTACTTGTCTTCTATTTTAATTTTTGTAGAGGGAGATGTTTTTGCTTTAGGTATTTTAAGAGTAAGAATACCGTCTTCTATATCTGCTTCAGCTTTTGAAATTTTAACTTTTTCTGGCAAAATTATTCTTTTAGAAAAATTTCCCCAAAAACATTCTTTTTGAAAATATGTTCTATCTTTATCAGTATTTTTCGGTTTCTCTCTCTTGCCTTTAATAATGAGCATATCGTCTTCAACAGAAATATCCAAATTCTTGGAATTCACACCCGCAATTGTGGAAACAATCACAAAGTCATTTTTAGTTTCATAAGCATCAATTGTTAATTCTCCTTCTTCTAAAGAGCTTGGTAATTCTTTTTGTTGGGGATTTTTGTTCTTCTTTTTAAAAATAGACATAGATTTTAAATAAAGTTAATTAATTATCTTGTAAGTTTTATCCGACACACTGTTAAAAGCTTTTTAATTTCACTAAATTCAACAAGCACTAATAAAAAGAGTAGGAGAAGAATAGTCCCCACAATCGCTATTCTATACCCTCCTTCCATTGTTATACCAATATTATATATTCCGTGCAACACGACTGAGCCGAAGATGCCAGCGAATAAAAGCATCTTTCTATGCCTTGTTCTGAAAAATGAGAGCGCGATAAAAAATCCAATGTTCGCTCCGGCAAGAGCATGCAGGAAAGTGGCCCCGATAAATCTACCCAAAAGAGCTATTGTTGTTTTTTCAACAAGCATTGGTGGCTTAAGAGCCCAAAGAGTTAATATGTTTTCTACTGCGGCAAAGCCAAGCCCAGCAATTATCATATAAATCATTGCATCAATTGGCTCGTCAAACTCTTTTGTTTTAAGCGCAGAAAATCTAACAACAAGATATTTCAGAACTTCTTCAGTGATAGCAACGCCTATTAAGAAATAAACAATTATTGCAATATGAGGAGCGAGATTAGCGAGTATGCACCCTTTTTTAAAAACCATTTCTATAAGTGCGGCTGGAAAAGTAGAAAGCATTCCCAACAAAAATACGAGAATAACCATTCTGTTTGGTTCTGGCCTTGTGTCTTTTCTCAAATAAAATAACAACCAGAGAGTGCTGGGTATTAGTCCTAATATTGCGAGAAATGGATAATAGAGCATTTAAAGATTATAACCTAATATTTGGTTCAGCTGCAAGAGTGTTTATTTTAACAGGTTTTAGATTTTTTTTAAGGTAGGCAGTTATAGCAATCATTGCTGCGTTGTCGCCGCAAAACTTAATTTTTGGAATTTGAAATTCAAAATCTAAATTTTCTTTTTTTATTTTTTCTTTAAATTGTTTTTGAAGTTCTTTATTCGCAGAAACCCCTCCACCCAAGATAATTGTTTTTACTTTGTAGTCCTTTGCCGCTTTAATAGTTTTTTTGATTAAAATATCAATAATCGCTTGTTGGGCCTCTTTTGCCATCGCACTGATATATGACTGGGTTTGCTTTTTTCTCTTTTTCGCATCATACAACACAGCTGTTTTTAAACCAGAAAAACTAAAATCATAGTCCTTTGTATAGAGCATTGGTCTGGGCAGTTTTACGCGATATTTCGACATTTCGATATTTCGACATATCTTTTCTGCCTCTTTCTGAATTGCAGGGCCACCAGGATATCCAAGTCCCAATATTCTAGCGATTTTATCAAACGCCTCGCCAGCAGCATCATCTCTAGTTTCTCCGACAATTTCGTAGTTTCCAAATTTTTTCATAAGAATTATTTGAGTATGTCCTCCAGAAACAATCAAAGAGATTGCAGGAAATATCTTTGATTGATTAATTATTGATAGCTTATTATTTGAGCCAGTTTTTTCTAAAAAACTGGCAAGTATGTGTGCTTCAATATGATTGATTCCAATAATCGGCAGATTCCAAGCAAAACTAAGTGCTTTAGCAAAATTAACTCCTGTCCAAAGGCAAGGGTCAAGTCCAGGACCCTTTGTAACTGCGATTAAATCTATATCTGGTTTTTTATAATTTTTTAGAAAAGAATCTAATAGTTTAGATAAAATTTCTTCCCTTGATAAAATTTCTTGTATTCTAAAACTCTTTGATTTTTCTTTTTTTAAAAGTTTTGCTTTTTTAAGGGCTTGTTCAAGAACTGTTGTTAAATTTTTTTGGTGTTCTCTTCTCGCGAGAGAGGGATAGACACCGCCAAATTCTTTATGAACTTCAATTTGCGAAGAAACAATATTTGAAAGCAATTCAAAATTACTTCCTTGGCATTGGGCCACAGCAATACAAGTGTCGTCACAAGATGTTTCTATCGCTAATATTTTCATTAGTTTAAGCATATCAAGGGTCTTGATTTTTTACAAATTTTAATTTATACTATCAAACGAATGGCGCCATCGTCTAACGGTTAGGACACTAGATTTTCAATCTAGTAATCGGGGTTCGATTCCCCGTGGCGCTACACTAAAAAAACTAATGATCAATTATCGCTGGTCAATAATCAATCATTTTCCTTCTTTATTTTTTAATGATCAGTGATCAATTATCAATGATTAATTATAAATGATTAATTATAAATGACTGATAAATATTATTTGCGTCTTGCGCGGGCATCTGACTTAAAAGATAGAGGGGAAAGAATTTTTTATAGAATATTTGAGATTTTGCCCGGATTGTTCAGCTGTATAACGATTATCGCTGCAATCGTTTTTTCATATTTCAAACCAGTATGGGTGGCCTTTTTTGCTTTAATTCTTGTAGCTCATTGGCTTTTTAGAGCTGTTTATTTTTCTTTTCATTTAAGGGCAAGTTATGCTCGAATGAAAAAAGTGGAAAAAATTAACTGGATGCAAAAATTAGAGAATTTGCAAAAAATGCCGGACGAATTGCCAGCAAAAAACTGGAAAGATATTTATCATTTAGTAGTTTTGCCAATGTATAAAGAGCCATATGAAGTAGTCAGGGGTTCAATACAAGCGCTTTTAAACACAGATTATCCTAAAGAAAAATTTATAGTTATTTTGGCTCAAGAAGAAAGAGGCGGGCAAGAAGTTAAAGAGATGGGCGAGAGAATAGAGCAAGAGTTTGGTAATAAGTTTTTCAAATTTATAATTACTACTCATCCTTTTGGTTTGCCTGGTGAGATTGCAGCGAAATCATCAAATGAGGTTTGGGCAAGCAGAAAAGCTAAAAATCTAATAGACGAGCTTGGCATTGCCTACGAGAATATCTTGTTCACTTCTTTTGATATTGATTCTGTGGCTTCCAAGCAATATTTTTCTATCCTTGCTTACCATTATCTAACTACTAAGAAGCCGTTACGGACAAGTTTTCAACCAATTCCTTTATTTTTAAATAATATTTGGCAAGTGCCGGCATTATCTCGGCTATTTTCCTTTTCCACTTCTTTTTGGCACATTACAAATCAGGAAAGAGAAGACAAGTTGATTACTTTTTCTTCGCACTCAATGCCGTTTAAAGCATTAGTTGAAATTGATTTTAAACAACCAGATGTGGTTTCTGATGATTCCCGTATATTTTGGCAGTGTCTATTATTCTATGATGGCGATTATAGGGTAGAGTCGCTTCATTGTTCTATTTCTATGGACGCTAATGTTGGTAAGTCATTTTTTGGAACATTAGCCAATATGTACAAACAGCAAAGGAGATGGGCTTATGGCGTTGCAGAAGTCCCTTATTTTATTTTTGGATTTTGGAAAAATAAAAAGATTTCTTTAAAAAAGAAATTATCATTAGGGCTTGAAGTAATAGAAGGGCATTGGAATTGGGCTTGTGCGCCGATTCTTTTGGCTGTGCTTGGCTGGTTGCCAACAGTGTTAGGAAGCAATGAATTTAATCAAACAATTTTTTCATATAATTTGCCAAGATATATTGGACGCCTATTAACTTTTGCTATGCTTGGTTTATTCGGTTATATGTATTATACTTTTTATCTTCTCCCGCCCAAAGATAATTCAAGAAAAGGGAAAGCTAAAGTTCTAATCGCTTGCGCTCAATGGCTTTTTTTCCCGCTTACTATGATTTTTTTCGTGGCTGCTCCAGCGCTTGATGCTCAAATACGGCTCTCTCTTGGAAAATATATGGGTTTCTGGCCCACTCCCAAACACCGATAGTTTGTTCTATTAATCTTTTTAATCTGTTAGGGTCTGACCCTAACATTTTATTTTAGAGAACGGGTCTCGGGATGCTATCGAACGGGGGGAAGTCCGACTTCCCCCCGATTCTTTTCACATCCCGCCCCCGTCCTCCCTGCTGGAGAGGGCGGGGGCGGGGTAGTAAGCGGAGAGGGCGGGGGCGTCTTTAATGATCAGTGATTAATTATCAGTTATCAGTGATTAACTTATTCCAGATGTATTCTTTCTTGGAATTTTTGAACCCTCTTTTTTAACAATGGGTGTTTTTTTAATTTTGGGTCAAGCTCTAATATTTCTTTTGCTATTTGTCTTGTTTTTTCAACTAAAGAAAAATCAGCCAAAGCATTCATAGCAATGTCTGGCAAACCCCACTGTTTGGTTCCAAAGAATTGGCCAGGCCCTCTTATCTTTAAATCAATTTCCGCAAGTTCCAAACCATTGTCTATTTTTGCTAAAGACCTTAGCCGTTTTGGAGCGGATTTATTGTTACTATAGAAGAGTAAGCAATACGATTTATCTCCTTTTCTTCCAATCCTGCCCCTGAACTGATGAAGCTGGGCCAAGCCAAATCTATCTGCGCCCTCAATCAGCATTATCGTGGCATTGGGAATATCAATTCCTACCTCAACCACTGAAGTAGAAACCAAGACATCAATTTTCCCTCTTGCAAAGTCCTTCATAATTTTATTTTTTTCCAAGCTTGGCACTTTTCCATGGAGCATAGCTAATCTAAGTTTTGGAAAGATTTTTTCAGACAAATATTCAAATTCTTCTTTTACCGACTTAACGCCAGCCCATCCTGTTTTGTCATTTTCTTTGTTTTCGCTTTTTTCAATTCTTGGACAAATCACAAATGCTTGTTTGCCTTTTTTGATTTCCTCTCTAACAAGCTGGTAAGCGTCATCTCTTTCTTTATCAGTTATAACTTTTGTAATTATTTTCCTCTTGCCTTTCGGCATTTCATCAAGCAAAGATAAATCAAGGTCTCCGTAAATTGTGAGAGTTAAACTGCGGGGGATGGGCGTGGCAGTCATTGAAAGAAGATGAGGAATAGCAGAATGTTTTTTGCAGAGTTTTGCTCTTTGTTTTACTCCAAACCTGTGTTGTTCATCTAAGACCACAAAAGCAAGATTGCCGAATTTTACTTTGTCTTGTATTAGGGAATGCGTGCCGACTAAAATATCAATTTTTGAATTTAAAGTATTTTCTAAAAGTTTTTTTCTGGAAATTTCAATTGGCTGATTTAATTTTTTTGAAACATATTTATCTGTTTTTCCAGTTAAAAGCCCGATGTCTATTTTAAATCCTTTGAAAAAATCAGCCAAAGTTTTAAAGTGTTGTTTTGAAAGAATTTCAGTAGGAGCCATAAAGGCAACCTGATAACCGGCTTTAATTACATTTAAAGCAATAAGGGCAGCGACAATTGTTTTCCCAGAGCCAACATCGCCTTGCAAAAGACGCGACATTGGTTTTTGTTTTTCTAAGTCCTTTAATATCTGCCAGCTTACTTTTTTCTGCGATTTGGTGAGTTTGAAATTAAGCGATTTTACAAAATCCTGAACTTTTTCAAGATTTAAAGGAATAGCAATTGAATTAAGCTCTTCCATTTCCTGTTTTTTGGATAAAACAAAAAGCTCTAAAAAGAAAAGCTCTTCAAAGGCAAACCGTTGTTTTGCCTGTTCTGCGATTTCTAAATTATCAGGAAAATGGATTTGTGACAAGGCATTATTTATTCCCAAAAGCTTATTTTCTTTTATTGTTTCAGATGGCAGGGTTTCTGGAAGCTTGTCTTTTATGCTAAATAACAATGGCTTGATAATATATCTTAGCCATCGGGAAGTCATGCCTCTTGTTTCTTCATAAACAGGCACAAGCCGAGCAGTATGAGTTGGTCCTAAGTCCTTGCCCTCAACAGGTGAAATTTTTTCGTAAGTAGGGCTTGAAAGATAAGCTCCTTGATTGGAAATGGTAATTTTGCCTGCTAAATAGACCATATCTCCTTTTTTTAAAGAGTTGGCAAGATAGGGCTGGTTAAACCAGGTTACTCCTATTATTCCGGAATCATCTTTAACAACTGCTTTTGTAATAAATAATCTTCTCCTATAACTAATTTCATTTTTTATATTTTCAATAGTGCCCTTTACGCATGCGGGCTCGTTTATTTTCAAATCAGCAATATTTTTGATTTGAGAGAAATCAATATACCTTACAGGGAAATGAAAAAGGAGATCTCCGGCTGTTTGGATCCCCATTTTTTTTAATTTTTTAGCATAAACCGGACCAATTTTCGGAATATTTTCTACTGGAGTTAATAATCTCATTTAATTAATCATTAATCATTGATAATTTTGCACCGAGGCCCGGCCTCGTTGCGGTTTACCGTACAGACATTAAATATCTGCGGTTGATTTAGTTAAATTTTTTGTAATTTGTTTGAGTAATTTGTAATTAGGGATAAATTTTTGTTTCCTTGTTTTAATTACTAATTACTTGAATTTTTACAAAGGCAAAAATTTATGTGCCCCCATCCTGACTCGAACAGGAATCGTAGCCTCCGCAAGGCTATGTTCTATCCATTGAACTATGGGGGCGTAGAGATAATTTAGCATAAAACCTTGAATTTTTCAATTTTTAGATGTATAATATGTCGCACAGGAGGAGTCGGATAACGGTTATTCCAGCACTCTGCTAAGGTGCGACCTCTTAGAGGTCCTGTGGGTTCGAATCCCACCTCCTCCGCTTCGTATAACTGCTAATATTAGGAGAGGTCGCATAGTGGCTAAGTGCTCCGGTTTTGAAAACCGGCGTCCGCAAGGACACGTGGGTTCAAATCCCACCCTCTCCGCAGCAAATTTTGCTATGACAAAATGTTGCAGTAATTAGTAATTTGTAGTTTGTAATTAACACAAGGTATATTTAATAAAAACAAAATTTGCTCCCTAAATACAAATTACACAAACAAATTACAAATCCTATATTTCATTTTGGGATATTAGGGTCGCACCCTAATATTGTTCATTTTTGAACGGGTGCGACCCGTTCAAAACTGGTTAATCCCTGGCAATGACCACGCCCCAGATTTCTGGGGCGTGGTTTTGTTTTAAAACTTTTGCGCATTCTTGCATTGTGGCTCCTGTTGTATAAACATCATCAATCAGAATAATTTTTTTACCCTCAATCACCCCCTTTGTTTCAGGATTAATCGCAAAAACTCCTGATACATTTAAAAATCGTTCTTCTCTTTTCAACTCCATTTGCGATAAGGTCTTTTTTGTTTTGAGTAATGCCTGTTCAACCAGCGGAATGCCTAATTTTTTAGATAAAGAGCGAGCAATTTCTTCTGAATGATTAAAACCCCGTTTTTTCAGGTCTTTTTTATACATAGGCACAGAAATAATCACAATCTCTTGTGCGCGGGTTTGCTCTAAAATAGGCGAATTGTTTAACAAATTAAAATAAGATATAATTAAATCAGATAGCTCTTCAGCTAAGTCCTTCACATATCTGTATTTTAGACAATGAAGGCAGGACTGAACTATTTTATCTTTGTAAGGAGCTGTCCAGAAAAGATAATCAAGCTTATCAACATTAACTTCGTATCTTGTTGAGAGATTAATCAATGCCTGGCAATCAACACATAAATATCTGCCATTTTTTGAACAGTTAAGGCATTGTTTAGGCCAAAACAAATCTAATATTTTTGTTAGGGCTTTGTTCATTATAATATATTTTAATTTCCCATCTTTTTACCGTTTATCTACTTGGGTTTGAGTTTTCCACATATTTTAATAGTAAAGCATAGGAGAAAAACAAAATAAAGGGTAGAATAATAAAAAATAAGCTAATAATGTATTTTAGCATATGGCATTGTTTAACGCTTTTTCTAAGAGCTTCATAGGCGTAGATATAGGCGCTGATTCTGTAAAATTGGTTGAGCTTTCAAAACAAAAAGGGAAGATGTTAACCAATTACGGAATTCTCGGAGCAGAATATTTTGCAGGTAATTCTTTTCGCAATAGAGAAAGAGGAGTTCTTTCTATTGAAGAGGACAATATAGTAGGAGCAATAACCAGTATTTTACAAGAAGCAGGCATTAAATCTAAACAAGCATTTTTTTCAATTCCTGATTATGTAAGCTTTTTTACAACCTTTGATTTGCCACCAATGTCGGAAAAAGAAGTTCCAGAGGCAGTAAAATATGAAGCGCCAAGAAGAATACCCTTGCCATTATCAGAAGTAACTCTTGATTGGCAGATTATTAAAGGCGGACCAAATCAAAAGGGCGCTACGCCTTTGCGGGTCTTGTTAGTAACCGTTCCAAACGATGTTATTGCTAAATATCAGAGAATCGCTCAAGGGGCTGGTTTAAAAATAATAGCATTAGAAGCAGAGGTCTTTGCGATGTTAAGAGCGTTGATAAAATATCAGGACAAGAGCAATGTAATTGGCTTGATTGATATTGGCGAGAGAAGTAGTACAATTAATATTGTATCCCAAGGCGTATTAAAAGTTTCTCATAGTTTAGATGTTTCAGGAGAGGACTTTACCCGAGCCCTCACAAGTGCTTTGGGCATAGAAAAGAAAAAGGCCTCTGCGATAATACATATTTATGGTTTGTCTGATAAGAACCCTGATATTAAAAAGCTTCTTTTGCCTATAGCAGAATTGATATTAAAGAAAACTAAGGATATTTTTAATGAGCTTTATGCTAAAGATAAAGAAGTCCCAGGTAAAATAATTTTAAGTGGAGGTGGAGTTGCTATGCCAGGTCTTGTTGAATATTTTGCTCAAAATTTGGATATACCTATTGAGATAGCAAATCCTTTCATTGATATTTCCGCTCCTCCAAGTTTAGAGGAGACATTAAAAAAGATCGGGCCATCCTTGTCCATTGCTGCAGGCATGGCATTAAGAGGATTTAATTAGTAATTTATTATATGGTTCAAGTTATACCAAGAACAAGCGAAAAAAGCGCAACACGGCTGAATCTTATTTTGCCCTGGTTTTCTCTATTGCTTGTGGTTGTCGTAATTGTCGGTATATTTTTCCTTTCTTCAAAAATAAATGCATCCAATAAGAGGATAAGCCAACTTGATGCAGAATTATCTCAAGCTAAGAGCCAAGAAGAAATAGACATAGAAAAAAAATTAATGGCTTACAAGAAAAAGGTGAGCAGTGTTATTAGTATTTTAGAAGACAGGAAAAGAATTTTAGAGTTTTATTCATTTTTAGAAGAATTAGTCCATCCAGATGTTTATTTTAATAAACTTTCCTTAGACATGACGCAGGGCATTGCAATGCTAACAGGTATTGCAAAGGACTTTAAGGCACTAGGTCAGCAGATTTCAGCTTTCAAAGAAAGCGGTTATATTTTTAATGCCCAGGCAGAGACAGTTTCTCTAGATGAGGAAGAAGGGATTGGATTTGCAATGAGTATTGTCATTTTTGAGCCCGAAGAGAAGAAATAGCTATTATTACTAATTTTTAATATATGAAATATAGCTTAACAATAATATCAATAAGCTTAGTCATATCAATTATTATTGGGGCGATTTTTCTTTATCCCAAGTATCAGAAATTTTCCCAACTCCAAAATCAAATCACTGAAAAAGAGGAAGAATTAGCAAGTCAGCAAAATTATCTAAAAATACTTGGGCAAATAAACGAAAAAGTCAAAGAAAGGCAGGACTTAATTGATAAAGTTACAAGCGCTATCCCAGATGAGCCAGACATTCCATCATTTTTGAATTTTTTAAAGCAGGAGGCGGTTAACACAGGAGTTGGGTTAGAGCAGGTAAGCTGGAGCAAACAAGTTTATCCAAAAGACGAAAAAAAGCAAACGAATGATTATTTAGTAAACCTTGATGTTTCTGGCTCATATTTTGCTTTTAGAAATTTTCTTTTTGCGCTTGAGAATAATGCCCGTTTGATAGAGGTCTTGTCAGCTGATTTTTCTTTAGATTATATATTGGAAGAACCAACAGTTTTTGGACTAGAACTTAAAATTCATTCTTATTAATTTTATAAGCTATGGTAATTATATTTTCCAAGGAAAAGAAAAAGAATTTATACATTTTAGCGACAGCCATTGTTTTGATAGTCGGCCTGATTATCTTTTGGGTTTTCTTCTTAAATAAGGAGGAACCAGTTCCAGGTGTAATTGAGGTGACTAGCATAGAGGCGAGGGAGCAGAGAATCAGTATAGATTTTGGTTTATTAGAAAGCGAAATTATAAAACAGCTTAAACCATTTGAATTTATTGAAAGCACTTCTACTGAAAGGTTTGGAAGAGAAAATCCGTTTGCTCCTTATTTAGAAATTGCTCCAGATTTAGATATTATTCCAAGCCCTTAAACGGATAAAACATTAAAGCTTAATTTTTAAAATGTCCACTTTTAGAGTGGCTCTATTATTAAAATGCCTTTAATTGATACATTATTAAAACGAGGAGAGATTGACAAGAAAATTGCTGATGAGTTTAAGAAAAAAATAGAAAGTGATGAAATAACTGAAGAAGAGCTTCTCATTAAAGAGAAGGTTTTACCTGAAGAGGAACTTTTCCAAATGAAGAGCAAGGAATTGGGCATTCCTTTAGTAAAGAGCTTACCCAAAGATATTTCTCAAGAGATTTTGGAATTTATTCCCAGGGATTCAGCTGAACATTATAGAATGTGTCCAATTAGCAAAAAGGATAAGAAATTGATAATAGCAATGGTTTATCCTGAAAACCTTAAAGCCCAAGAGGCGTTGAATTTTTTATCCCGCCAGAAAAATTTTAGTTATAGCGTAGTTTTAATTACAATCAGCGAATTTCAAGAATATCTTAAACAATATCAGAGTTTGGGCAGGGAGGTTAGAATGGCATTACAGGAATTAGAACAGCAATTACAAGCTACTCCTGGAGAAAAAATTTCTACATCTTCTCTTGATATAGTGAAGCATAAAGGCGAAGCGCCTATTAGCAAAACAGTTGCTGTTATGCTGAAGCATGCAGTTGAGGGGCATGCTTCTGATATTCATGTAGAGCCAAGCAGAGAAAAGACAAGGATAAGATTTCGGCTAGACGGAATACTGCACTCAAGTTTGTTTTTGCCAAGAGAGGTCCACCCTTCTATTGTGGCAAGAATTAAGATTGTATCTAAGCTTAAAATTGATGAAAGTAGAATTCCTCAAGATGGAAGATTTTCAGTTATTATAAATGGCCAAAGCATTGATTTCAGGGTTTCCACTTTTCCAACTACGCTTGGAGAGAAAGTGGTGATGAGGGTCTTAAATCCTGCTAACAAATTAGACAAACTTGAGGATTTGGGGCTTGAAGCGAGCAATCTGAAGCTCATAAAAAAGGCAATTCAGGAGCCGTATGGTATGATTCTCTCTACAGGTCCTACTGGTTCTGGGAAAACTACTACATTATATGTTATATTAGAGCGCCTTAATAAAGATGGTGTGAATATAGTGACTTTAGAAGATCCAGTAGAGTATTTTATTGAAGGCGTTAGCCAGTCCCAGATTAAGCCCGAAATTGGATATACATTTGCCACAGGTCTACGCCATATTTTAAGGCAAGACCCTGATATCATTATGGTTGGAGAGATTAGAGATAAAGAAACAGCTAATCTAGCTACACATGCCGCGCTTACTGGTCATATTGTTTTATCCACTCTGCATACTAATAATGCAATAGGAGCTATTCCACGGCTTACTGATTTAGGAGTTAAGCCCTTTTTACTGCCATCAACTATTACAGTGGTAATGGCACAGCGATTATTAAGGCGACTTTGTCCTCATTGCAAAAAGAAAGTAAGGCCTAGCGTTGCCATAGGTAAATTCATCAGAGATGAGATAGCGAAATTTCCTGCTAAAATTAATGAAGAATACAGGTTTAATAAGGACTTTTGGATTTGGGAACCAGCTGGATGTAGTCAATGCGGAGGCAAGGGTTATTCAGGCAGAACAGCTGTATTTGAGGTTTTGTCAATGACAAAAGAGTTGGCAGACATTATTTTAACTAATTTTATCAGAGAAGAAGTTGAAAAAGAGGCAAATAGGCAAGGGATGATAACTATGCGCCAAGATGGAGTTTTAAAACTTTTAAAAGGCGAAACTTCGGTCGATGAAGTTGTAAGAGTAACTTCTGAAGGATAATGGAAAATTTTATTTTAATGAGTTTCAAACGAGTATTCAACGAGGCCCGGCCTCGTAATCCAATCATTAGTAATTATTTAATACTATGAAAAAAATACTTTTAGTAGAGGATGATCCGTTTCTTATTGATATTTATACAACCAAGCTTAATTTAGAGGGTTTTGATCTAATAACAGCAAAAGATGGAGAACAAGCATTAGAAAAGATAAAAAATGATAAACCGGTTTTAATTATTTTGGATATTGTCTTGCCAAATATTGATGGTTGGCAGGTTTTAAAACAGATTAAGGATATTCAAGGAGCAGAAAAGATAAAGATTTTGGTTCTGTCTAATCTCGGACAAAAAGAAGAAGTGGAAAAGGGCTTAAAATTGGGGGCTGATAAGTATTTAATTAAATCTAATTTTACTCCAAGTCAGGTAGTAAAAGAGCTTAAAGAGCTTCTATAAAATATGAAATTAAAAGACCACAAAAAGTTTTTAAATGATTTATTGGAAATAGCTATTGAGAAAAATGCTTCTGATATTCATTTTTCAACTGACAGGAAACCAATATTGAGAATAGACGGGTCTTTGGAAGTTTTATCTAAGCTTAAAGAGATTGATTCAGATGATATTCAAGATATTATCAAAATAATGTTTGCGCAAGAAGATGGCAATGACAGATTTTCAAAATTTTTAAAAGAAAGAGAAATAGATTTTTCTTATAATTTCAAGGATTTCGGAAGATTCAGAGGCAATGCTTATTTTCAGCAGAGTATGGTAAGTTGTTCTCTCCGTTTTATTTCCAAAACAATTAAGACAATTGAAGAGTTAAATTTGCCTTCAATCCTCCACTTGTTCGCTAGAGCGCATCAGGGCTTTGTTTTAGTGACAGGACCTTCTAGTCATGGAAAATCAACTACTCTGGCAGCGCTAATAGATGAAATTAATCATACAACAAGGGGACACATCATCACAATTGAAGACCCTGTAGAATATCAATTTAAGGACGATTTATCAATAGTTGACCAGAGAGAGGTGAGCACTGACACTCTTTCTTTTGCCAGAGCCCTTCGTTCTACTTTTAGGCAGGACCCTGATGTTATTATGGTAGGGGAAATGCGTGACCCAGAGACCATTGCTACTGCACTCACAGCAGCAGAGACAGGACATTTAGTTTTTGCCACTTTGCACACTAATTCTGCTGCCCAGACCATACATAGAATTGTAGATAGCTTTGAGAGTCACCGTCAAGAGCAGATTAGGGCACAGCTATCTGGTTCTTTATTAGGCATTGTATCTCAACGATTATTACCGAAAGTTGGCGGGGGGTTGATACCAGCAGCAGAAATTATTTTTAATAATTCAGCTATTGCTAATTTGATAAGAGAAAATAAAATTCACGAAATACCAGTTGTTATAGAAACATCATCAGAAGAAGGTATGATTTCTTTAAATAAATCATTGGCTCAATTGGTAAGCGATGGATTAGTAGAAAGAGAGGTGGCTTTTCGCTATTCTTTGAACTTAGACGGACTTAAGGTATTATTAAAGAGTAAGTATTACTAAAAAATTTCCTCCGCCCCCGTCCTTATAAGAAAAAATCATTGATAATTAATCATTGATAATTAAAGAAAAAGAAAGAAAGGGCGGGGAAATTTTAAATAAAAATGAAGTATAATTATCAAGCGAGAACAAAAGATGGCTTAATACAGGTAGGAGTGATAGAGGTCTCTTCTAAAAAAGAGGCGATAGGACTTCTTCAAAAAGAGGGTCTTTATGTTACTCACTTGGAGCAAAGAGAAGTCAAGCCATTTTATTTTAGACAAGTTGAGTTTTTTAGTAGGGCAAGGAGAAAAGATATAATGATTTTTTGCCGTCAACTTTCTTTGATGCTTAAATCAGGTGTTAGTTTAGTGGATTCGCTTAAGTCCTTAGCAGTGCAAACTAATAAACCAATTTTTAGAGATGAGATAAGTCAAATTTCTGAAGATGTTGAGGGTGGTGTTTATTTTTCAGAGGCCTTGGCAAAATATCCAGGCATCTTCTCAAACTTTTTTATTAATATGATTAAATCAGGAGAGGCGTCTGGTAAGCTTTCAGACAGTTTAAATTATTTGGCAGAACATTTGGAAAGAGAATATACTTTAATTAATAAAATAAAAAGTGGGATGACTTATCCTGCTTTTATTTTAGTAGTTTTTCTTGGCATGGCAGCTATGGGAATATTTTTCGTTTTGCCCTCTTTCAAAGAAACACTTGAGTCGCTTGATGTTGAACTTCCTTTATTAACTAGAATAGTTTTAAGCTCTGGAGATATAATTAAGCAATGGTGGCTAGTCGGGCTTATAGTGTTTGTTCTTCTTGGAATTGGATTGTGGCGTTATTTTAAAACAGAAGAGGGCAAGGATGTTATTGGCAGAATTTCTCTTAAATTACCAATTATCGGAAAGCTTGCCAAAAAAACCCATTTGGCTAGATTTACAGAAAATCTTTCTACTTTAATTTTAGCTGGTCTTCCTATAACCCAAGCATTGGACATAGTGAGCAACACCACTGGCAATAGTATTTATCAAAAAATTATTGAAAAGACGCAAGAAGGGGTGAGAAGAGGAGAAACAATGAGTTCAATTTTAGAGCAATATCCTAAATATGTGCCTGCGCTAGTTACTCAAATGATAAAAGTAGGAGAAAGAACCGGTCAGTTAGACGAAGCGCTCTTAAATGTTGCTAATTTTTATCAGGAAGAAGTAAATCGGGGCATTGATGGTTTGGTTGAGATTATTGAACCAATTTTAATTGTGGTCTTGGGTGGATTAGTTGCCTTTCTAATGATTTCTATTATTGTTCCTGTTTATAAAGGTATGTCCAGCTTTGGCTTTTAGTTATAAGTTATGCACATCTTGTGTTGATAAAACTAATTATTTAGATTAAAATATACTAAAGAATTAAAAAATAATTAAAAGGTCGGGAATGTAATTAAAATATTACAAGAATATGAAAAACAAAAAAGGTTTTACTTTAATTGAATTATTGGTAGTAATCGCAATTATTGGTATTTTAGCTGCCATTGTTTTGGTCTCTTTAAGAGGAGCTCCAGGCAAGGCAAAAGATGCACGCATTCAATCAGCTTTAAATCAGGCAAGGACTCACGCAGAAATGATTTGGGTGGACGACTCAACTTACGGAGCATTGTGTGATGTTGCTAATACGCTTAATGACGGGACAGGCAACTATATGACAGAATTAGGTGCCTTAGAAAATGATATTTATGCCCAGCAAAGTGTTAATAGTGTGCAATGTTTTGCTGATGTTGATTCTTATTGCATTAGTGCTGGTTTAGCAAGCGATGCTACCACTTATTTCTGCATTGATAGCGCTGGGAATGTAGTTAATAAGGCTACCATTTGCATTAACTCAAACTCTACTTGTGTCCTGGCGCCATAATTATTAATTGATTTACTAATTGATAATGAAATCTTCTAATGACAGACAAAAAGGTTTTACTTTGGTAGAACTATTAATAGTGATAGCTATTATTGGCATTCTAGCTACTATTGTGGTTGTTTCTTTAAGGCAAGCATCTGACAGAAGCAGAAACGCAAAAATAATAACAAATGTGGTTCAAATACGAAAGATAGCAGAGCAAATATATGTGGAGGAATTAAGCGGTTATGTTAATTTATGTGAAAATGATTTAACACTTAAATCAAGCTATAATCCTGACTTAGGATTACTCCAGACAGATATTGAAATATATGCTGGAATAGGTGCTATTTCCTGCTTTGCTAATGCTAATTCTTATTGCGTGAGCGTATCTTTAAGAACTGCTGGCAGATATTTTTGCGTGGATGACGAGGGTAGTAGCGTTGAGGTCACTGGAAATCCATGTTTGTCATCAGCTGATAATACTTGTCAGTAAGGGCTTGATATTAATATGGCGCCTAACCTTCTATTAATCTACTATTAAAACTTTTCGTTAATTGATAAGTTGCAATACTCATAAAATCAAAAACCCTTTATCTTAAAGGGTTTTTGAATTATAATGAGTGCAGATGTTAAATATCTACATAAAAATCCGCCGAGATCATTTCTCGGCAGATAACATATATAATAATCTTTATTATAGTGGCATTTTTAGGGTCAGACCCTAATAGCTTATATGTTTAAAGGCTCAATCTCCCGACATATACCAAGCATAGTCTAAACATATTTCAAATGATGACATACATATATATAACAATCTTTATATTTGGAACTCTTATTGGCTCTTTTTTGAATTGCTTGATCTATCGCTTGGAAAATAAAAAAAGTTTTGTCTTTGGTCGGTCAATTTGTCCAAAATGCAAACATAAAATAGCTTGGTATGACTTGATTCCCATTTTCAGTTTTATTTTCTTAAAAGCCCGATGCCGTTATTGCAAGAAAATCATATCATGGCAATATCCTATTGTAGAACTTACGACTGGTCTGCTATTTTTATCAATTATCAATTATCAATTATCAATTAAAATTGATTTATCATTTATCATTTATCATTTAGCATTTTTGTTTTTTGTTTTTTCCTCAATGCTTGCTATTTTTATATATGATTTAAAACACTTTATTATACCTGATAAAATTATTTATCCTCTCACAGCAATTACCCTTTTTTATTCAATTATCAGTTATCAATTATCAGTAATCAGCTATATACTCGCTGGAATTGGAGCATGTTTATTCTTTTTAGCAATATACTCAATCTCAAAAGGTAAGTGGCTTGGATTTGGAGATGTAAAACTTGTTTTATTTTTAGGCATTTTCCTTGGCTGGCCCAATATTATATTATCTTTATTTCTAAGTTTTATCATCGGTGCTATAATAGGGGTAGGATTGATCGCCTTTAAGGGAAAGGGATTAAAAAGCCAAGTTCCTTTTGCCCCATTTTTACTTATAGGCACTTTTATTGCATTTTTCTGGGGTAATGAAATAATTTCTTGGTATCTTAATCTATTAAAATATTAATTTTCTGAAAATGATAAATGATAAGAACCTTTCGCTTCGCTCAAGAACCTTGAAATTGAATTTACTATATAATTTAATTAATGTAATTCAATTATAAATGATCAATAAAAAACTCAAACAACAAGGCACTACATTAATAGAGATTTTGATAACAATTTCAATGATCACTATTCTTTTAGGAGTTGCTTTTTGGGGTTATAGAGACAGGGGCAGAGAGCTTGATTTAAAGCGTTCTGCGCTTGAACTTGTTGCCAATTTAGAAAAAACAAGAGAGATGGCAATGTCTTCCACAATTATTGGCGGAGGAACAGAAAGGCCAGAGGGCGGATATGGAATTCGTTTTATAAAGAACCAGACCAGTTATATTTTATTTGCTGACAGGACAGATAATAAATCATATGATGCTGGGGCAGGAGAACTGGACAGCACTATTTTTCTAAAAGATGGAGTATCCATCACAATAGTTTCTCCAGCAGATACCACAGACATTGTTTTTTCTCCCCCTTCTCCTGATGTTTACATAAATGGTTCAGACACAATTAGTGCTGAAATTACAATTGGGAATTCAATTAGAACAGAAAAGATTATTATAAATCCAGCAGGATTAATTTCAGTTGAAGATTAGTTGTTTTATTCCCCTCCTATCGCTCCCGTCCTCTTGATGAGGGCGGGAGCGGGGATACGGGATTCACAATTATCAATTATATTTTTCTTTTTTCTTTTCCCCAATGATTAATGATTAATGATCAATGATCAGTTACAAATGACCAACAAAAAACCGAAACAACATGGCTTTACTCTAATTGAGCTTTTGATAACTGTTAGCGTAATAACGGTTGGTATTGTCGCTGCCTTTACTGCTGTCCAGCAGGGCATTTCAGTAGTTGATTATTCTCGCTCTCGCTTAACAGCCGCCTTTTTAGCGCAGGAGGGAGCAGAGATTATAAAAAACATAAGAGACACTAATTTACTTGAAGGAAGAACAGCTACGGTTGATTGGAATGAGGGGATTGACCCGGGCGCTAGCCCAAAAGAATACGAAGTAGTATATGATGATGTTGATACTGCAGGAGTAAATCTCGCTTCTGCGACTTGTAGCCCTAATTGCGATTTTTCAAATTTGAGATTTTTGAAAAAAATAGATAATGTTCTTTATAATTATAGTATAGGAAACGACACAAGATATAAAAGAAAAGTAAGAATTGAAAAAATATCTAACGAGCATCTACGATTAACTATAGTAGTTTACTGGACAACAAAAAAAGGCAGTGACGAGTTTCAATTAATTCAAGAAATGTATAAATGGTGGTAAATCATCAGTGATCAGTTATTTCTTCTTTCTCTTAATTATCAATGATTAATAATAAGTTATCAAAAAAAGGTTTCACCTTAATGGAGATGTTAATTGTCTCTGGTATGTTTTCTATTTTAATTATCGTGATTGCTTCAATTTTTGTTTCTGCTATAAGAATAGAGAATAAAGTTTTTGCTACTAAAAAAGTTTTAAGTCAGGTAAGTTATAGCGTAGAGTATATGACTCGGGCAATAAGAATGGCGGAAAAGGATACAGTTGGCGATTGCATTAGTAGGGGAGATAATTATGAGATTTCCGGAGTAAATGACGACAACATTACTTTTAAAAATGCTTTGCAAGATGGAAATTGTCAGATTTTTTATCTAAACAATGGGCAGATTAAAATACAGGACTTTGTTACTGGAACTGATTTTGATTTAACTTCTTCTGATGTAGAGATTTCAAATTTAAGTTTTACTGCCAATGGAGAGCAACAAGGCGATATTTTTCAACCATTTATTACAATATATCTTGAAGCCCAGTCATCTGATAGTCCGATTTTAGAAATTCAAACAAGTGTTTCTCAACGAAATCCAGACATAACGAGATAAGAAAAATTAATCTAATTTCTAATGACAAATCCACGAGACCCGTCCTCGTTGATGAGGACGGGTCTCATAAGAATTTGTCATTAGGAATTGGGATTTGATTAGAATAATTAGGAATAATTAGAATAATTAAGATAGTCAAAGTTTTTTATGCAAGAAAAATTTCAAAAGGGAACTACCCTATATTTCGCAATAATAATATTGTCAATTCTTTTGGCAGCTGTGTTTAGTTTAGGAACAGTTGTCTTGCTTCAGCTAAGGACAATTAAGGGAATGGGGGATTCTATTATCGCCTATTATGCTGCTGATTCTGGAGCAGAAACTGCACTGTATAATGGCAAGAGTTCTCCTCCGTCTGATATTTCTCAAACATCTATCTGGAGCGGGGGATTTGCTTCTTTTGAAACAGAGACCTTTGCTACAGGCACGCCTGAATGTATAAATGGAAGATGGTATTGTATAAGTTCAGTTGGTAAATATCAATCTACTGAAAGGCGGGTTAAAATTACGCGATAGTTCCTCTTCAACGAGACCTGTCTCAATCCTCTTGCGGGTCGCACCCGTTTTAACGGGTGCGACCCGTTAAAACCCTTGTTAATCGTCGCTCTTCCTTCCGCCCCCGCTCCCGCCCTCATAAGAAAAAATCATTGATAATTAATCATTGATAATTAAAGAAAAAGAAAGAAGGGGCGGGGGCGGGGAAAGGGCTAGAGAGGACTGGAGCGAGAGAAGGAGAAGCAGAATGATCAATTATCAATGATTAATTATAAACCCCAAGCCAAAATCAGAATAGACAAACTTAAAAAGGTGATTAATTATCACCGTTATTTATATCATGTATTAGATAAGCAGGAGATTTCCGATTCAGCGATTGATTCTTTAAAGCATGAGCTTTTTCAATTAGAAGAAAAATTTCCTGATTTAAAAACCAGCGATTCTCCGACTCAAAGAGTTGGCGGAAGTCCTTTAGAGAAGTTTAATAAGGTAGAACATAGAACAGCAATGCTATCAATTGAAGATCTATTTAGTAGAGATGAGCTTGAGAAGTGGCAAGAATATTTAAAACGATTAGCACCAAGCGAACAGCTTAATTATTTCTGCGAACTTAAAATTGATGGCTTTGCTGTGAGCTTAATTTATGAAAAAGGAATTCTAATTAAAGCAGCAACAAGGGGCGATGGAAGCATAGGCGAAGATATTACTCAAAACATTAAGACCATAGAGAGCATACCCTTGAATCTTGATGTTTTTGAAAAGATTCAGGATAAGGAGATTGATATAAAAGTTAAACAAATAATTAAGAGTAAAAGAATAGAGATAAGAGGGGAAATATATATGGACAAGAAATCATTTGAATTGATTAATAAGAAAAGAGAGAAACAAGGTGAAAATCAATACGCTAACCCAAGAAATTTAGCTGCTGGGTCAATTCGCCAGCTAAATCCAGAATTAGCTAGTTCAAGGAATTTAAAATTTTTAGCATACGATATACCATCCGATATGCCATCCGATATAGGTATATCTAAGCATTCAGACAAGCATCTCTTTTTATCAACATTAGGATTTAAAGCAGAAAAGGGAGAAATTTGCAATTCTTTAAAGGAAATAAACGACTTTTGGCAAAAATCAGCTGAAAAAAGAGAAAAACTGCCATATCAAGTGGATGGCATTGTAATAACAATAAATAATAACCTTTTATTTAAAAAATTAGGTGTAGCTGGTAAAAGTCCAAGAGGTGTTAGGGCTTTAAAATTTGCAGCAAAACAAACAACTACTAAAATACAAGATATAAAAATTCAGCTTGGAAGGACTGGTGTTGCCACGCCTGTTGCTTGTTTAAGTCCAGCGAATATAGCAGGCGTTACGATCAGTAGGGCTACGCTTCACAACAAAGATCAGATTGAAAGATTGGGTGTAAAAATAGGCGACACAGTCATTATAGAACGCGCAGGAGATGTAATTCCAGCTGTTGTAAAAGTTTTAAAGGACTTAAGAACAGGTAGGGAAAAATCTTTCAAATTTCCTGAAAAATGCCCAGCTTGCGGAGCAAAGCTTATCAATTTAAAAGGAGAAGTTGCTTGGCGTTGTCCAAACAGCGATTGTTCTGCGCAAAGAACCGAGTTTTTAGAGCATTTTGTTTCTAAAAAGTCCTTTAATATAGAGGGCTTGGGTCCTAAAATTATGCGTCAAATAGTTGACAATGGTTTGATTGTGTCTCCAGCAGATATTTTTGACTTAAAAGAAAATGATTTAGTGTCTTTAGAACGGTTTGCTGAAAAATCAGCTAAAAATCTAATTAAAGAAATTCAAATAAGTAAAAAAATTCCTTTGAACCGTCTCATATTTTCCTTTGGCATTAGGCACATAGGAGAAGAAACAGCGCGCGATTTAGCTGACGAATTCGGGAGTTTAGAAAAACTAAAAAATGCCTCTATCCAAGAAATTTTAGCAATCCATAATATTGGAAACCAGGTTTCCAAATCAATTTATAGCTGGTTTAGGAAGGATGAAAATATTGAATTTATTTCTAAGTTAAAGAATAGAGGAATAAGCATTCTTTTACCTAAAGCATCTAGCAATAAGCTAAAAGGAAAATCATTTGTTATCACTGGTTCTCTTGCTTCTATGTCTCGGGATATCGCGTATCAATTAATAAGAGACAATGGTGGAGAGGTATTGAATTCTTTAAGTAAAAATACTGATTTCTTAATTAAGGGGGAGAATCCAGGGCAAAAGCTCAAACAAGCAGGGCAATTAGGAATTAAAGTAATAAACGAGCAAGAGTTTTTAAAAATAATCAACAATTGATGCTTTCCTACTTAAGAAAAATTGATTGGCCGATTATTCTAATTGTTCTAATTTTATTAGGCATTGGAATGGCCTCTATTTATAGCTCTTCCAGTTCCGAGAGCGGGTTTTTAAATTTTTATAAACAAGCGGCATTTATAGGCGTTGGCCTTGTCTTAATGCTTATCTTTGCCTTGATAGATTATCGCAACCTTAAAGATAATTCTTATTTAATATTAATATTTTATCTTGTTTTTCTTATATTATTAGCAGGATTATTTATTTTCGGCGACCGCATTAGAGGAGTCAAAAGTTGGTATAAAATAGGGCATTTGGCATTTGCTCCTACGGAGTTTGTTAAAATTATTTTAATAATTCTTTTAGCAAAATATTTTTCCAAGCGCCATATAGAAATGTATAGAATTATTCATATCATAATGTCTGGCATTTATGTGTTTTTACCAGCACTTTTAATCTATTTACAACCGGACTTGGGCTCTGTTTTAGTCATTTTATTTCTATGGCTTGGAGTTTTAATTGTTTCAGGCATTAAGCTACGCCACTTCTTTATTCTTATACTAATTGGTATCGTTATATTCGCTTTATCTTGGAATTTTTTCTTAAAAGATTATCAGAAAGAGCGGATTATAAGTTTTATTACACCAGAATATCAGCCATTAGAAATCGGCTGGAGTCAAAGGCAGGCGAAAATAGCTATTGCTAGTGGTGGGCTTTTGGGCAAAGGGTTTTCACGAGGCAGTCAGACCCAAAATGGGTTTTTATCAGAACCACAGACCGATTTTATCATTTCTGCTATTGCTGAAGAGTTTGGGTTCATGGCTATTATTATTATCTGTGGCCTATTTCTACTACTTTTTTGGAGAATTATTAGAATTGCTTTTGAAGCAAATGATAATTTTGCCCGTTTATTTACAGCTGGTTTTGGCATTATCATTATTGCCCAAGTTTTTATTAATTTAGGCAGTAATCTTGGCTTCTTGCCAGTAATCGGTATTCCTTTGCCATTCGTGAGTTATGGTGGCTCATTTTTAATAGCAATTTTTATTGCTTTAGGCATAATTCAAAACATTAAAATCAATAGCTAAAACAATAGATAATCAGTAGTAAATTCCCAATAAAGTTATCCACAATTACCGGCTTGACCGGTTTTTTTATTTCTGGGAAAATAGATATAAGATACCGTATCGGATAGCAATATCTGTATCGGATTAATAATCAATAATTTTATCCGCTACCGCCCCCGTCCTCATAAGAAAAAATCATTGATAATTAATCATTGATAATTAAAGAAAAAGAAAGAAGGCGCGGGGGGCGGGGCGGGGGAATCAATAATCAATCTTATGTCCGAGGAGGAGCTTAAAACAAATAAAATACAGGGTAAGGAGGAATATATTTCCCTTGCTAAGGCATCAGAGTCCTCTCCTTATTCACAGGATTATTTAAGTTTGCGAGCTAGGCAAGGGAAGCTAAAAGCAGTAAAGCTTGGTAGAAATTGGGCTACTAAAAAAGAATGGGTAGAGAATTACACTGCTTCAATGGGTGAATATAGAGAAGAGTTAAATCATAAAATAAAAGAAAATGGCGGAGAGCCAGTTCAACTTAAATATAAAGAGCTTGGGCAAACAAAAGAAATAAAAGAACAAGAGAAGGAATTAATTCAGAACGATGTTTCAATTCAAAAAGATATCTTACTTCAAAACATAGAAGCAAAAGCAAAGCCGATTATTCCAAATGGCAAAGAAAAGGGCTTTAAGTTTGCAATTGTCACGGGTCTTACTTTTTTGGTTCTATTATCTTCTATCGCTCTTTGGCAAGAAGCATTGCCAGGCAGATATAAACAGTTTGATATTTTTGATGCTGAAGTTGTAAAAATTTTTCAGCCGATAGCTAAGGCGCTTGATAATGGCTTTACAGATATTAATTTGGCTTTTAATTATTTATTTTCTACAGGGAAAAATAAAACAGGGCTAATTTATAAAAAAGGTATTTTCCACGAAACAGCCGACATCTTTGGCTCATATTTCAATTGGGCAAAAGAAAAAGTTGGAAAATTATTTTCTTCTGACCTACAAATAGTAGAAAGGTTTGATGATGCGAATAAGATTTTAATAGACGATGCTAAACTTGACGCTATAGATGTAAATCAAAAATTAGATACTTTAAGAAAGATTTTAGCTAAAGAAGATTTAAGCGAAACCGATATTTTAATCTTGAAACAAGAAATCGCCAGTTTGAAAGCAGGAGGGTTTCAAACTAACCAAATAGTGCAAGAGGTTCAAAGTATTACCAAAATATATCCCAAAGAAATCATAGAAAAAAGAATTGAGATTTTAGATGAAGGAGCAAAAGAAACTTTAGCTGTATTAAAAAAACAAATAGAAGCGCTTGAGGAATGGGAAGATGATATTGCCAATCTAAAAAATATCACAAGCAAATTAAAAGCTACACCAAATACTGCTTATCATTCTTCTGCTCCTGTATATATTGAATCGCAAGGGCTTCAAGTTGGAGGGCATGGCACTTTCGCCTCTCTCGGAGTAACTGGCACTGGTTCTATTAATAACTTGGGTGTAGGAAGCAGTGCTACTATTGGAAGTCAGGCAAGTAACAATATGACTGTTTATGCTACTTCTCAATTTCTCTCTCCCGTAGATATCTCTGC
>Ga0180732_1000669_pt1 | contig 26742 bp, 27 predicted proteins | sample KR11_01MetaG_FD_148674 | JGI IMG/M metagenome (GOLD analysis project Ga0180732, IMG submission 148674) | Groundwater microbial communities from the Olkiluoto Island deep subsurface site, Finland - KR11_0.1 MetaG | ecosystem: Environmental > Aquatic > Deep subsurface > Groundwater | place... | reverse complement strand
AGATGGAAATCTCTATCCATCCGTCAATACGAATATTAAAATCTGAAACAGAACTCATAAATTGGACTAATAATCCAAAAAATTATAGGAGATAAATTATGGGAGATAATAAATGAGCAAACTACATGAAAGAAAAATAAAGCATCAAAATATGAGTCTTGCAGAAAAAGAAGCTTGTAATTGTGAATTATGTAAAGGACTTAATGTAAATAAAACTCGAAGGAAAATAGAAATGCCTGTGCAAAAATCAAATATTTATGAACAAAGTTCAAATTAGTTCTAAAAAATTAAAAAAAAATAAAAAGCGAGAATGTATCAGATACAGAATATAAATATACTACATTAATTGATACATCTGACACATCATAAATGAGATAAATAAATAAATTCAATAGAAAATACAATTATTTAATTATTTTAAATTGGAGTATCTAAATGGGTTATTATTTTAACACTAAGTCAAAATCCACAAAAAAAGAAGAAATACTAATTACTAAAAAAAGTGTTCTTGATAAAGAAATATCCAACAGTAAAGAAATTGAAGGAATATTTGATGATGAAGAAATAATTCATAATAAAAAAGCAATAGATACCGAAAAATTAAATATTCTTAAAGAAAAAATTAGTGATAAAGAAATACTTGTTAATAAAGAAACTGCAATTAAAAATGCTATTTTTCTAAAATTGGGTTGTAATAAAATAACAAAAATTAATAAAGATAAAATTGAAACAGATAAAGTTTCTAAGAATATTATGCTTTCTGCATGGAACATAAATTGTGGAATTACTGCTGGAAAACCTGTTCCTCCTCCTATTGTTTACAAAAATAATAATCCTACTTCGAAAGTTACTTTTATGTCAACATGGGGAATAAAATGTGGGATTGCAACTTATACATCACATTTATTAAATAATATAAATAAATATTATGGAAAAGATATTATAGAAATCTTTCCAATGAACAATAAAGAAGATATGTATGAAATTGAAAGTAATTTAATTCATTTACAGCATGAATTTGGAATAATGCCACAAAAAATCAGTTCTGATACAAAAGTTATAATAACATTTCATGCAGTATTCAAAACACCAAAAGCTTTATTGAAACAATTTGAAAGTGATTTAAATGTTGCTGCTTACATAGTACATTCTAAAATAGCTGGAAAAGTTTTAAGAATGAACACTAAAAAAGCTGTGTATGTAATACCACATGGTTCTGAAATAATAAAACTTCCATATGAATCAAAATCTGCAATAAAAAAAGAACTGAATTTTGATAAATTAGGAATTAAAGACACAGATAAATGTGCTTTTTTATTTGGATTTCAAAGCGACAACAAAAATTTTGGTAGAGTAATTGAAGCTTGTAAAAATACAGGTGTAAAGTTAATAATAAGTGGTTCTAAATCTGACCATGATTTTGAAGCACCTGAAATCGTAATTCCTAAATTCGATAAAAGAAATGTTGTATTTTTAAATAAATTTTTAGATGACAATGAAATTAATATGTATGCTTCAGCATGTGATTTATTGATATTTGATTATGTACCACAAAAACATTATTCATGTAGTGGTGCAATGCATAGAACAATTGGTTCTGGAAATCCTGTAATTTGTAGTAGAGTTAATCATTTTTCTGATATATTTGAAGATGATCAATGTCTAAAATTCAAAGATCAAGAAGAGTTAGAATTAAAAATATTAAAAGGTTTAGAATTGTGGGATGAATATAGTAAAAAATCATTATCTTATGCAGATTTGACATCATGGGAAAATGTATCAAAAATGCATTTAAATGTTTATAATAATTATGTAGATGTAATAGATATACAAAATGAAGATTATAAAGACAAAATTGTATTTGTTTCATCATGGAATGTAAAATGTGGAATTGCTTTATATACAGAAGATTTACTAAATTCTATAAAAGAATTAAATTCAGAAAAATCTGATAATTTTAAAGTAATACCTATAAAATCTTCTTATAAACTTAATGCAAAATTATTACATTTTCAACATGAATTTGGACTTATGCCATTTCCACAAAAAGTTTTAGGAAAAGTAATAATGACATGGCATAGTGTAGGGAAAATTAATAATAGAAGTATGGAAGAAAGTATACACAAATTTGAAAAAGTAAATGATATTGTTGCACATATTGTAACATGTGAAGGTGCTCTTTCTCAAATGAAAACATCAAAAGATGTTTATGTTGTAGGACTTGGAACAAAACTAATGAAACCTATAACTAAAGAAGAAGCAAGAAAAATACTAAATATAGATAACATAAAAAAACCAATAGGATTTATATTTGGATTTCAGAGTGCAAACAAAAATTATGATAGATTAATAAATGCTGCTAAAAAAACAGATATTCATCTTATAATATGCAGTTCTATGCATTCATGTGGTTATAAAGTAAATATAGATGATAATAATAACATTACTTTTGTTGATAAATATCTAACAGATGATGAAATAGATTTATATGCATCTGCAAGTAATATATTGTTATTTGATTATACTTCACAAAATCATTATTCAAGTTCAAGTGCATTACACAGGACAGTTGGGGCTGGAAGACCTGTAGTATGTCATGATACTAATCATTTTAATGATATAAGACATGAATTAGATGGAGCTTTGAAATTTAAAAATGATAAAGAATTAGAAAATTTTATAATTGAAGCTTTAAAAAGAGAAAAAGAACTTGGAGATAAAGCATTAGATTATGCTAAAAGAACATCAAGAGAAGAAGTTGCAAAAAAGCACATTGAAATATATAGTAAATATGTAGATGTATAATAAATTGGAGTAATTATGTATATAAAATTAGAAAATGGTGAAATTTTAGCAAAAGAAATAAATTCATATAAAGATATTGATGATGAGTTAGTTGGACATCCTAATTCTATATATAATAGCATAGAACAAATAGGAAGGTTAGAATGGTTAGTAACTCGAAATATGGAGAAACCAATAATGGAAGTTGGCACTGCATGTGGATATGTTCTTAACAGATTAAATGGTGATATTGGAATAGATATAAGATCAGATCGTTTGTTAGTTGCAAAACTAAAATATCCTAATATGAAATTTTATTATGGAAACTGTTTTAATTTAGAACCTTTCTATAATATGAATATAAAATCTATAATTTTAGCAGAATTGTTAGAACATTTACCATATGAATTAGCGTTTCATGCGATAATACATTGTCTAAAAACGTCTAATAAAGTTTATTATACATTACCAAATTCAGAAAAAGATATAAATGTAGCCAAAAATTCTGAACATAAGTGGTATCCAACAAAAGAAAATACAAAAATTTTAATGGATAATGTAAATAGACATTTAAACATTATATATAATATTGAAGATGTGTATGGATTTTTATGTGGAACAATAACTAAACTTTAAAATAGTAATTATATATTGATATTTTAGGTATTTTAAATGGTTGACATAACTGTTGCTTTGTGTACTAAAAGAAAAGAACCACATTTTGATTGGGCTATTGAATCTTTAAAGAATCAAACATTCAAAGATTTTGAATACATAATAATTGATGGTCATTATAATGAAAGAAAAGATTTAATAAAAGACTTGATAGAAAAAGAAAAATCTTTTTTTGAATGTAAACATGTTCCAGATAAACCAAGTAGGTGGAAAGGAAAAAGACCAGCAATTTCTAATGCAAGAAATACTGCTATAATATATTCAAAAGGAAAATATATAGTATTTCATGATGATAATTGTAAAATTCCGTCTAATTGGTTAGAAAAACATATTAAATGGTTAGAGTCTGGACATATAGTTGCTGGTAATTGGATTACATATAAAGATGAAAATAATATTGGTCCATATGGTTGGGAACATAGATATCTATTATTAAATAAATCGAAAGAATCTAAATTAATAGGTGGACATTGGTTTTATACTGGCAATTGTTCATTTCCTTTAAATGTTGCATTTAATATAAATGGATTTGATGAAGAATTGGATGGTGAACAAGGACAAGAAGATATAAATTTTGGAATAAGAGCTGAAAGAAAGGGTTATAAAATAATATATGATCCTACTTGTTGTGTAAAATATGTGTTATCTAATCATACTTTATTACAAGATCATAAAACTCAATATTGGGAAGACTTCAGAGAAATAGATGTAAATGCTATAGTTCCAAAGAAAAAAATTCTAAATGATGGAAAAGAGCATTTCTCAAGTGAATGGCTAACTCAAAAATTATTAGAAGATAATGATAGATACTTACCTTATGGAAATCACTTTAATATAAAAGAACTTTTAGAAATTGTAAATAAAAACAATTATAATATAGAAAAAGTACAAAAAGAATTGGAAAACTATATTGATCCAACTATTAGTGATTGGAGAGATGGAGAATCTGTTGAAAAAATGGTTGGATAATTTAAATTATGAAACTAACAATAACAATGTCAAATTGGAACAGAGAATGGTTTCTCGATAAATCGATTTATCTGTTATCAAAACAAACCTTAAATCAAAATGATTGGGAACTTATAATCGTTGATGATGGTTCAAATATCAAAGCTGAAAAAATAGATAAAATAATACACAACTATAAAAACCAAAATGTTATTAAAAATTTCCATTACATTAAAAAAATTACCAAGAGAACTAAATATGGAAACTGTGCGATCGCAAGAAATATAGGTGCAAAATTTGGAACTGGTGATTATATATTATTCACTGATCCTGAAGTGATGCCAATGCCAGATTGGGCAGAACAACATTTAATTACAAATGAAAAAAATCCTAAAACTAACTGTATTGGACTTTGTTTACAAACAAGGTATCATTATGTCTTTAATGATAAATGTCAAGGTCAATTTTTAGGAAATGTTTACACAGATTATAATTGGAAAGATATATTATCAACTTGGAAACAAATGAAAGAAAGAATGTCTAATATTCAAAAGATGTACACATTAACAGATAAACAAATTAAAGATGAATTCTACATATACATAGGAACTCAATCAGGACATTCATTATCAAGAAAATTATTTAATAAAGTTGGTGGTTTTGAAGAAAATTTTGCAAATGAAAAATTAGGACTTGATAAATGGGGTGGAGAAGATACTTGGTTTCACATATGTTTAAGTAGAGTTGGTAGTCCAAGAATTGAATTAGAAAGTGCAAAAGCTATTCATGTGTATCATAGTAAAGATCATTCTAACTATATTCAAGTTGATTATGCAAATAAATATGGAAGAGAACACCCATATCAGTTTGAATCAAATATTGGAAAAAAATGGGGATTGATTGAAGAAAATGGTTTTAAAGTAATATTTTAAAGGTGTAATTATGAAACTAACAATTGAAATGCCAAATAGAAATCGAGCATGGTTCCTTGATAGATCGATACCACTTATAGCAAAACAAACCTTAGATCAAAATGATTGGGAACTTATAATCGTTGATGATGGTTCAGTTGACGAATCAGAACAAATTATTCAAAAATACAAAAAAATGAATATAATTAAAAACTTTCACTTTATAAAAAATACAAAGAAAAGAACAGACAAACAAGGAAATCCGACTTTGACATGTAACATTGCAGTAAAAGAAAGTTTAGGAAATTATATTCTTCATACTGACCCAGAAATTATGATGTTTCCAAATTGGGCAGAATTACATTATTTATCTCATAAAAATGAAAATAAGAGAATTATTTGGGGAAACTGTCTTCATCCAAGAGAATATCATATAATTACTGATGAATCAAAAAAACAATATAAAGGTTCATTTTTAGGAAATGTATATACAGATTACAATTGGTCTAACATAGAAGAAACATGGAAAAAAATGAATGATAAAATAAATAAAGTTCAATCTGATTTTAATTTAAGTAATCCAGTAATTCATGATGAATTTTTTAATGATTATCAAGCAGGATTTTCAATGTCAAGAAAACTTCTTTTTGATATTAGAGGTCATGAAGAAAACTTTTGCAATAAAAGTTTAGGACTTGATAACTATGGTGGAGACGACTTTGTATTTTACCATCATATTGAGAATATTGGAAGAAATAGTGGTGGAATCAAAAAAATTGTAAATAATGACATAAGAGCTATTCATGTATGTCATCCAAAATTTTCTGAAGATAATATATCATCTACTTATGCTTGGAAGTATATAAATGAACATCCATATGAAAGTCAAGCAAATTTAGGAAGAGACTGGGGATTAATTGAAGAAAATGGATTTATAAAAGTATTTTAGATATAAAAGGAAAAAATTATGAAACTAACAATTGAAATGCCAAATAGAAATCGAGCATGGTTCCTTGATAGATCGATACCATTGATAGCAAAGCAAACATTAAATCAAGATGAATGGGAGTTAATTATAACAGATGATGGTTCGATAGATGAATCAGAACAAATTATTCAAAAGTATAAAAAAATGAATATAATTAAAAATTTCCACTTCATTAAAAACACTAAAAAAAGAAATGATGGTCAAGGAAGTCCTGCTATTGCATGTAATATAGTTGCAAAAATGTGTAGTGGAGATTATCTTCTTCACACTGATCCCGAAATTATGCCACTACCAACTTGGGCAGAACAACATTATTTAGCACATGAAGGAAAAACTGATAGACATGTGTGGGGAGAATGTCTTCATCCAAGAGAATATCATATAATTAATGATGGATTTGGTAAAGAATATAAAGGGCATTTTTTAGGAAATGCTTATACAGATTATAATTGGTCTAACATAGAAGAAACATGGAAAAAAATGAATGATAAAATAAAAGAAGTACAAAATAGATATAAATTAAGTGATGGTGCAATAAAAAATGAATTTTTTAATGATTGGCAAGCTGGATTTTCAATATCAAGAAAACTTCTATTTGATATTAGAGGTTATGAAGAAGATTTTTGTAATAAAAGTTTAGGACTTGATAAATATGGTGGTGATGATTTAATAATATTTCATCATTTAAATAATGCTGGAAGTCAAAAAATAATTAATAACAAAGCAATGGCTATTCATGTATATCATAAAAAAGATGATGCTTTAGGAAATGTTCAATCAACATATGCTTGGAAATATATAGAAAGTCATCCAAAAGAGTATCAAGCAAATTTGGGAAGAGAATGGGGCGAAATTGAAAAAAATGGATATATAAAAGTATTTTAACATCAAAATATTAATCATATGACAACTATTGAAGTGCACTTAATAAGTAATAGACCTTTATTGGATGAGTTTGTTAATAAATGGAATACTGTAAATATAGAAAATGGATGTGAAACTACAATTAAAGTTTTAACAACTAAATATGATGAAAAAAAATATACATTAAGTAATAATATTAAAGTTGAATATATCAAACAAAAAACATTTCCAAAAACAACTCATATGAATCAAGCTTGGGCAAGAAATGAATTGTTGTGTTATGCAAACTCAGAATATATATTATTTTTTGACGATTGGCAAACCCCTGATGCTAATATATTAATCGAACATTTAAAATATCTAAAACAAGGATATATTGTATCTGGAAAACGAATTGAATGTGATAAAGATGGAAACAATTGCAAAAAAGATCAAAGAGATACTGGTGGATTAAAATTAAATTGTCCAGGTTATTTCTATACATGTAATGCATCTGTTAGTCTTAAAGATGTAAAAAATGTAAATGGATTTGATAATTATTTCTGTGGTGGAACTGCTGGAGAAGACTTTGATTTTGGAATAAGAGTTTGTAATTCAGGAATAAAGGCAATATATAATCCTAATGCAATTGCACAACATTATAATCATGATCATATACAAAAATCATCTAAAGTAATGTGTGATGCACATGAATTATCTCCATATAAAAATATACCACAATATAAACATTATGGTGATTGGAATCTTATGACAAGTAATGATTTTGAGCTATGGTGGGAAGGTCCAATTAAATTTTATAAATGCAAAAAATGTAATGTGATAGGAATATTAGATTCTGTACAGGTACATGAATACAATGTAAAAAATAGAGTAACTAAAGTTTCAAATGGATTAGAACAAGTTAGAAATTTGTTGATTAAATAATTGTAAATAATTGAAGGTGTTATTAATTACAAAACCAAATATCACAATAGTGATGTCAACAAGAAAAAGACATCTTTTGTTTCAAAGAATGTATGATTCTGCATTAGCAACTGCTAAATATCCAGATTTAATTGAAATGTCTGTATATGTAGATAATGATGACATTGCTACACAAGAATATTTAAAAACAATGAAAGGTGATATTAAAATAACAATAGGAGAAAGAATAACTCTTTCAGATATGCTAAATGTTGCATATAAAAAAGCAACTGCAGATATTATATTATGTGGTTCTGATGATCTTATTTTTAGAACTAAAGATTGGGATGAAAGAGTTATAAATGTCTTCAATCAATCTAAGGATAAATTAATTCTTGTATTTCCAGATGATTTAATTTTAAGAAATAGTCTTGCTTCATTTTTCTTTTTACATAGAAGATGGATAGAAACATTAGGATATGTACTTCCACCATATTATTCTTGTGATATGTGTGATGTTTGGATGGATGAAATTTCTAAAATGATAGGAAGAAGAATATATTTACCTGATGTAATTATTGAACATATGCATTATAGAGTTGGTAAATCAGAATTTGACGAAACTTATGCAGAAGGTAAAGCAAGAGGAGAACGAGATGATGTATGGAAACTATACTACAGTCATTTAGATAAAAGACTTACAGATGTAGAAAAATTAAGGAAAGCTATGAAAATAAAAGATTGGAAACTTGAAACAAAAGAAGAGTGTTAATATGGTAAAAATAGAAAAGGTTTTAATAACTGGAATAACAGGATTTGTAGGAAGTCATCTTGCAGATTATATAGTAGAAAATCATCCAGAAACTAAGGTTTTAGGAATGACAAGATGGAGATCTTCAAAAGAAAATATAAAACATTTAATTGATAACAACAAAATAACTCTTATTTGTGGTGATTTAACAGATCCTAATTCATTAGGAACTATTTTATCAGAACACAAACCTGATGTTATATTTCATCTTGCTGCTCAATCTTATGTTCCATATAGTTTTAAAGTTCCTATATCAACTTTAGATACAAATGTTATTGGAACTGCAAATTTATTGGAAGAAATAAAAAAAGTAAAATTACAGAGTGAAAGTCGTAATTGTTTGTATAAACATTATGATCCAATAGTTCATATTTGTAGTTCATCTGAAGTATATGGTCAAGTGAAATCTGATGAAGTTCCAATAAAAGAATCTAATCAATTTAGACCTGCTTCACCTTATGCAGTTTCAAAAGTTGGTGAAGATATGCTTGCACTTCAGTATTATTTATCGTGGGGAATTAAAACTATAAGAACGAGAATGTTTACACACACTGGTCCGAGAAGAGGAAGTGTATTTGCAACATCTACATTTGCTAAACAAATAGCTGATATTGAAGCAGGAAAAAGATCACCAGTTGTAAAAGTTGGTAATTTAGATAGTGTTAGAACATTTTTAGACGTTGGTGATGCAGTTAGAGCATATTGGACACTTGTAAATAAATGCAAACCTGGAGAAGTTTATAATATTGGTGGAAATGAAACAATGACTGTAGGTGAAATGTTAGAAAAATTGTTAAAATTATCTACACGAAATGACATTGTGGTAGAAACTGATCCAGAAAGATTAAGACCTTCAGATGTGACACTCCAAATACCAGATACTTCAAAATTTAGAAATGAAACTGGTTGGAAACCTGAAGTTTTATTTGATAAAACATTAGAAAATCTTTTAAACTATTGGAGAAAAGAAATTGCAAAATGAAAAAGATATAGAATTAAACACAGAACTTTACAAAAAGTTATATTTAATAAGAAGTTCTGAATTAGCAATACAAAAATATTATCATGAAGATGATATGAAAACTCCTATGCATATGTCTATGGGAGCAGAAGCAATTTCTGTTGGGGTTTGTCATGCAATAGGGGATGCTGGTCAAGTGTTTGCAACTTATCGTTCACATGCAGCATTTTTAGCAAAAACACAAGATGTGGACTATTTCTTTGCAGAAATGTATGCAAAAGAAACTTCAATTCTAAAAGGAAAAGGAGGTTCAATGCATCTTTGTCATCCTGACCATAACTTTATGGGAACATCTGCAATTGTTGCAAGTAATATATCTGTTGCAGTTGGTGCAGCTTTTGCAAACAAACATAAATATGGAAAGTATAGTTCAAATATTGTAGTTGTATTTTTTGGTGATGGAGCTGTAGATGAAGGAACATTTTGGGAAAGTTTTAACTTAGCATGCTTAATGAAACTTCCAATTATATTTGTATGTGAAGATAATGGACTTGCTGTTCATACATTAATTCCAACAAGAAGAGGATATAAATCAATTACTGATATTGTATCAAAATTTAATTGTGAAGCTTTTGATATAGATTCTACAGATGTTTTATCAATATATAAATACACAAAAGAAGCTATTGACATTATTAATGAAAAACAATGTCCTATTTTTATGAATATTAGATATTATAGATACCTTGAACATGTTGGAATAAATGAAGATTTTGATGCAGGATATCGTTCTAAAGAAGAATTTAAAAATTATATTGAAATTCGCAAAGATCCAATTGAATTACAAAGATTAAGATTAGTATATAAACTTAATATTGAAGCATCAGATTTAGAAAAAGAAATAGATGATAAAGTATCTCAAAGTATTAATAAAGCAAAAAATGCACCATTTAGTAACTTATCTGAAACATACACTCACGTTTTCAATTAAATTGTACAAACTTTATGAGAAAAATTACATATTGTGATGCTATAAGAGAAGCAACTATTCAAGAAATGGAGAGAGATCCAAATATCTTTTTATATGGAATAGATGTTCCTGATCATAAAGGTATATTTGGTTCAACCTTAGGGTTACAAGAAAAGTTTGGTGCAAATCGTGTATTTGATACACCTTTGTCAGAAGATACAATGACAGGATTTGGATTAGGAGCAGCATTAAATGGAATGACACCAATTCATGTTCACATGCGTGTAGATTTTATGTTATTGGCATTTAATCAATTAGTAAATATGATTTCATCTTATAATTATTCATTATGTGGAAAATTAAGAATACCTTTTGTTGTAAGAGCGATTGTTGGAAGGGGATGGGGACAAGGATTTCAACATAGTAAAACTATGCATTCTGTATTTGCACATGTTCCAGGATTAAAGGTTGTTCTTCCAACTACTGCTTATGATGCAAAAGGTCTTATGATTTCAGCAATTCGTGATGGAAATCCTGTAATTATATTTGAACATAGATGGTTATATTGGCAAGAAGAAGAAGTTCCAGAAGAACCATATACAATTCCAATTGGGGATGGAAATATTATAAGAAAAGGCGATGACATAACAATTGTTGCAACTTCATGGATGAATGTTGAAGCTGCATTTGCTGCAAAAATATTAGAAAAAAATGGAATAAGTGTAGAAATAGTTGATCCAAGAACAATCTCTCCTTTTGGAAATGACAATAATAGTGTTGGTAACAATGAAAAACTTATTATAGATTCAGTAAAAAAGACTGGACATTGTATAGTTGCAGATAATGATTGGTTAAATTGTGGATTTAGTGCAGAAGTTGCTTCAAGAGTTTCTGAGAAATGTTTTAATGTTCTTGAGAAACCTGTCAAAAGACTTGGATTTGCAAATACGCCATGTCCAACAGCAAGACATTTAGAAACAGAATTTTATCCAAATGCAAGAAATATAATAAAAGCAGTTGAAAGTGTGTTAAATTTAGAACCAATAGATTTATCTAAAGAATCATTCTACACATATGAAAACAAATTTAAAGGTCCATTTTAATTGAGAAAATACTTATGAACAATTTAAATATAATTCATGAACTTGATGTTTTTGGTAATAGAATAATGATAAATGATAAAAACTCATTTTTTATTAAGAATTTTCATATAGAACAACCATTATCAGAATTTATAAAGAAATTTGTTAAAAAAGGAGATAATGTTATAGAACTTGGTTCAAACATTGGTTACTATACAACATTAATTGCAAAATTAGTAGGTAACGAAGGAAAAGTATTTGCATTTGAACCATATTCAACTAATTTTGAAATGTTGAAACATAATGTTGAATTAAATAATCATAAAAATGTTATAATGATTCAAAAAGCTGTGCTTGATGTAAATGATAAAGTTATTTTATATGTATGCAGATATGACAATCGAAATAATAGTATGTATTGTACATATAGTATGAAAACCGATGAAACTATTGAAGTAGATACTGTATATATAGATGATTATTTTAAAGATTATAATGAAAATATTAGTTTTATTAAAATGGATATTCAAGGAGCTGAGTTTAAAGCTATTAACGGAATGAAATCATTGATTCAAAAAACTAAGAATCTTATATTATTAACAGAAATCTGGCCAGAAGGATTAACTAAATCTGGTACAAGTGCTAAAGAATTTATAGAATTATTATTAAATAATGGATTTAAATTATATGACATTAACATGAAACCAATAAATGTTGTTGAAATGTCAAAAGGGGAATTTCTTTATGATGATATAGTTGGTGTAAAGGGATGAATAAAGAAACAGTTAATTTAGATACAAATTATCTAAAAAACAAGGCAAACTTTATCAGAAATAAAGTTTTAGACATGATTATACTTGCCAATAAAGGACATATTGGTGGAGCATTTTCATGTACAGATATAATAGTATCAATTTATTATTCAAATATATTCAACTTTAATCCAAAAGAAAAAGAAAGAGATAAATTCATTTTAAGTAAAGGACATTCATGTCCTACTTTATATGTTGTATTGGCAGACTTAGGATATTTTCCAGTTTCTGAATTAGACACTTTTTGTAAGAATGATACAAGATTAGAAGGTCATCCAGACATAAATATTCCAGGAATTGATGTAACAACAGGTTCTTTGGGACAAGGTCTTAGTGTAGGTTCAGGTATGGCATTATCTGCAAAATTAGATAACAAAGATTTTAAAACAATTGTACTAATCGGAGATTGTGAATGTCATGAAGGTTCAATATGGGAAAGTGTAATGTTTTCTGGACATCATAAATTAAATAATTTAATAGTAATCCTTGATCATAATAAACAATGTGCAACAGATTTTGAAGAAGATATAATAAACATAACACCTATAACAGATAAATGGAAAGCATTTAATTGGGATGTAGTAACTATAAATGGTCATTCTTTTGATGAATTATTAAATTGTTTTAGCACAATAAAAAATACACAAAAACCAACAATTATAATAGCAGAAACTATAAAAGGTAAAGGTGTATCTTTTATGGAAAAAGAACTTATATGGCATCATACTGTGCCAAAAAATGATAAAATACAAATTGCAAAGAATGAATTACGATAAATTAGGATAAATTAGAATTTTGGTCATAATTATGGATATAAGAGATGCATTATTTGATGAACTATATAATATTGCAAAAAATGATAGTAATGTTATATTACTTACAGTTGACTTAGGTTCATTTAGTCTTGATAAATTCAAAAAAGATTTAAAGAATCAATATATTAATATTGGTGTTGCTGAACAAAATTTGGTTGGAATTGCAGCAGGTTTAACTCTAACAGGGAAAAATGTTTTTATATATGGCATATCAGCATTTGTTACATCAAGATGTTTTGAACAAATTAAAATAAATTTAAGTTACATGAATCTTCCAGTAAAAATTATAGGTTCTGGTCCAGGATTTGTATATGCTAATGATGGAGTTACACATAACTCAACAAATGATATAGCAATTATGAGAACTCTTCCAAACATGGTTATTTATAGTCCTTGTGATGCAATAACTATGTCTAATATAGCAAAAATGTCATACAAAAGTAAAAATCCTGTATATATTAGAGTTGACAAAGGAGAATTACCACAACTATATGAAAATAATTATGACAATTTTTCAGATGGTTTATCTTTATTAAAAACAGGAAAAGATTTACTAATTATTACAACTGGAATAATGACACATCAAGCAATTAAATTATCAGAAAAGTTAAAACTTATTAATATTGATGTAGGAATTATTGATATATACAGAATAAAACCATTGAATAAAAAATTATTGTTAACTTTCATTAAAGAATCAAAAATAAAAAACATAATTACATTAGAAGAACATTCAATAATAGGTGGGATTGGAAGTATAATAAGTGAACTTATAATTGATAACGAAATAAATAACATAAGATTAAAAAGATTTGCTATTTCAGATAAATATAGTGAAAAACATGGAAATAGAGAATGGTTACATTCTTTTTATGGATTAGATATAGAAAATATTTTTAATGAAACAATAAAATGGTTAAAATACAATGATTAATAATATAATAAATAATAATAACATATTAATTATAGTTCCAAGATATGTTCCATATAGAGAAAAAGGATATTATGAATTTCCTCTTGGACTTGCTTATATTTCTTCGTGTTTAAAGAAAGCTGGAAACAATGTTAATGTATTAAATTTGAATCATTATAATGGAAATCAGATTGACATAATAAAAAATAAAATTGTAGATGAACACAATAACATTAAATACAAATACTTTCTAACAGGTGGATTATCTGCACATTATAAAATTATCAAAACAATAATAAATGATGTTAAAAATATAACACCAGATTCAATATTTATATTAGGAGGAGGAATTGTTACTTCTACTCCAGAATTAATGTTTAATTATATTAAACCAGATTATATTGTATTAGGAGAAGGTGAAATTACTATAGTTGAATTGATTACAAAACTGAATTCTGAAAATAATATTAATATCATTAATAATATAAAAGGAATAGGTTATTTAGATAATGGAAATTTGATTATAACACAAAAAAGAGATTTGATAAATAATATTGATGATATTCCATTTCCTGATACTGAAGGATTCGAGTTTAAAAAATATCTTGATATGCAATCATCAAATGATAGTTTATATTCATATATATCAGATAACCCACGAATATATCCAATAATTTCAAGTAGAGGGTGTCCATATAATTGTAGTTTTTGTTATCATCCACTTGGACATAAATATAGAAGTCGTTCAGTTGAAAATTTTATAAATGAAGTTAAATATGCAAAAGAAAAATATAATGTAATTAATTTTGCAATATTTGATGAACTTATTTCATTTAATAGAAATCGTTTGTATGAAATATGTGCTAAATTAAAAGAATTGTCTATTAAATGGATATGTCAATTGAGAGTTGATACAATTAATGAAGATATTCTAAATGTCATGAAAAATTCTGGATGTTATCTTATTAGTTATGGGTTTGAGAGTGTTAATAATACAGTACTTAAAAGTATGAATAAAAATATATGTAAAGAAGACATCGAAAAAGCACTAACTCTAACAAGAAAAGTTGGAATAGGAATACAAGGTTACTTTATTTTTGGTGACATTGTAGAAACTAAAGAAACTGCAGAGGAAACTTTATATTTCTGGAAAAAGTATAATAATTATCATATTACAATGGGGTATATTAGACCATATCCTGGTTCTAAACTATGGGAAAACTTTATTTCGAATAAATCAGATAATGAACAAATAGAGTTTCTAAATAAATGTATAGATTCTCCACCAAATATAAGTAAAATGAGTAATGATGAATGGTTTGAATTACAAAAAAATGTTCAGAAGGCAATTATTGAAAATGACAATTTTGGAACAGTAGTATATATTGATAATAATTTTATTACAATTAAATGTTCACATTGTAATTATATTGTAACTTATAATAACTTTAATCAAAGAATATTAGGAGTGTTTAAAATTACTTGCAGAAACTGTAATCAATCAATGAACATTACTCCTTTAGCATTTAAAAATGTTAAGGATGATTATGAAAGAAATATAAAAATATTTGAAATCATAAAAGATAAAAAAGTTCCAGTCATAATAACACCATGTATGAATGAAGCAGAATTTTCTGCAATTTATGAATCTTTCTTTTATAACAATAATGATATAAATTATAACACAAAATATGATAATATAATAAATTATATGGATATTAATGATGATAAAGTTGGTAAATTGTATCTTGGAAAAACTATATTAAAACGAAATAAAGAAAATTGTATGGAAGCTTGTAATAAAAATTATTATTTTGTAATTCCACTTACAAGATTCGCTAACAAAATATTTAATCATCTTATATCTTTAGGTGTCAATAAGGATTATATTTGTAGATTAGATGAAGTATTTTATGAAAAATTAACAATAAAAGATTTTGCTGAAGTTTTTGATGAATCAGTATATAACATACCAAAAATTAGTGATGTAATTAAAGATTCTGATTTTAGATATAGAATATTATCTAAAAGTGAAAAAGAAATTAATATGATAAAAATAATTGATGTATTAATGTCAAATAGTTTAAAGATTTCTGGTTCACATAGGAAAAATGAATGGGAAAATGGTTGGAATGAAAATCTTATTGAATATTCTACAAGTAATAATATTGATAGTTTAATTCCAAAGTTTGTAAAAAAGAATGCAATAATTAGATTTAAAGGTAATTGTATTTTACCATATGATTCTAATTTTGAGACAAATTTTGTTAAAATACTTAGATATTATTTGTTTTCAAAATATTTTAAGGGTATCTCAAATGTTTATGAATTTGGTTGTGGAACTGGTTTGAACCTTATTGCATTAAATGAATTATTTCCAGAAAAAAATTTATATGGACTTGATTGGTCAGAATCATCTTGTAAAATAATTAATGAATTATCAAAAAAATTAAACATAAAAAATCTTCATGGTATGTTATTCGACATGTTTTCAGACAATTCTAATTATAATTTAAATAAAGATAGTTGTGTATTTACAATAGGTTCAATGGAACAACTTGGAACTAATTATCATAATTTTTTAAATTTTCTGTTAAGAGAAAAACCATCTGTAATAATTAATATAGAAGTTAATCACGCTGCTCTCAATAAAAATATCTTATTTGATTATCTTGCGACAACTTATATAGAAAAACGTAATTATCTAAAAGGATATCATGTTACATTAAAAGAATTAGAAAGTAAAGGTATAATAAAAATATTAGAAAATAAAGATACTATTGGAAACTTGTATCATAACGGTTATTCTTATGTAGTATGGAAAGTGTTATAATGAATAATATAAATTGGAAAAATAAAAAAGTGCTTGTTGCAGGAGGAACTGGAACAATTGGTATTCCATTAGTTAAAAAACTAATAAATCTTGAAGCAATTGTTAAAGTAGTGTCACTTGACAGTCCTGAATATGCCAAAAGTTTATTTAATGATAAAATAATTTTTATACAAAAAGATTTGACCAATATAGAAAATTGTATAGAAGTAACTAAAGGTCAAGATTATGTATTTAATTTAGTTGGAATAAAAGGTTCAACAGGAATAGGTGAAACGAAAGTTGCAAGTTATTTAGTTTCAATGTTACGATTTCAAACAAATCTTATGGAGGCTTCATTCAAAAATAATATAAAAAGATATTTATTCACAAGTAGTATATGTAGTTATCCTCAATCAATTATTCCTAAAAAAGAAGATACAATGTGGGATGGAATGCCAAAACAAAATGATCGTATTCCAGGAATTGCTAAAAGAGTTGGTGAATTGCAAGGTGAATCTTATATGTTAGAATATGGTTGGAATGCTGTAATAATAGTAAGACCATCTAATGTATATGGAAAGTTTGATGATTTTAATCCTTTAACTGCACAAGTAATACCTGCATTAATAAGTAGAATATTTAAAAATGAAAATCCGTTGAAGATTTGGGGAGATGGTTTATCAATTAGAGATTTTGTGTATTCTGAAGATGTTGCATATTGGATGATTGTTGCAATGGAAAATGCTCCACCATGTTTGCCAATTAATATCGGAAATGGAAAAGGAGTAACAATAAAAGAATTAACCGAAATTATATTAAAATATACATCTAAATATGGTTATAATCCAACAATTGAATGGGATACAACAAAATCAACTGGTGATCCTGTAAGGATTTTATCAACTAAAAGAGCAGAAAATATTCTAAATTATAAAGTAATTACAAGTTTAGAGGATGGAATAAAAGAAACAGTTGATTGGTATATCAACAAATGTGGAGATATTAATGAAAAGTAATAGTAAAAATGAGGAACGACAATTTTTACTTCCAATAACAGAATTGATTGATAAATTAACTATTGATCAAATAAAAGAAGTATTGATGAAAAATAAGGAATATTCACAAGATTTTAGTAATGAAATAATAAAATTAGAACATGATATTGATTTAATAATAAATGAAAGAAATTTAAAATTATCATCAAGAATGATAAGAATTATTATCATAATATCTCAAATGAATCTTCATATATGGTATAACAAAGATAAAATGCAAAATTGTTCAAAAGAAAACTATAATGAATTTTTAAAATTAGCACATCAATTAAATGGTATTCGTAATCAAATGAAAAATTTATTATTAGAAGAAACTGGTGATAAAGAAAAGAGTTTTGTGAGAACAAATTTTAATACAGACGGTTTAGAATGGAGAGTAAGCATTAAATGATATATAAAAATATTGGTAATGATAAAGTTCCAGCAATAGCTAATGGAATAACAAAAGTTAGAGATGTTGAAGAAAGAATTAATACTATAAAATATGGAATAAGTCAAGGACTAACTTTTATTGACACGGCTGAACTTTATGGAAATGGTATTTCTGAAGAAGTTGTTGGTAAATCGATTAAAGGATTTAGAGATGATATATTTTTATCTTCAAAATTTAATCATAATGAAAGTACAAATATTTCAAACTCCCTAAACAATAGTTTAGAAAGATTGCACACTGATTACATAGATTTATACCAAGTACATTTTCCAAATCCTAATATTTCAATAAATAAAACAATGAACGAATTATCAAAATTTGTAGATGATGGAAAAATAAGATATATCGGTCTAAGTAATTTTTCTGTACAAGAATTTGACATTGCACAGTTATTTACTGACAAAAAAATAGTTTCAAATCAATTAGAATATAATCTACTTGACAGATCACCTGAAGATAATTTTATTTCATTAAAAAAAGATGTAACATTAATTGCTTACAGTCCATTAAACCAAGGAAGATTAATTCATAATTGTGAACAAAAAATCTTGTTAAAAAAACTTTCAGAAAAATACAATAGATCAATTGCTCAAATAATTTTAAGATGGATAATTGAAAAAGATAATGTTATTCCTATAATAAAAACAGAAAATATTACAAGAATAAACGAAAATTTGAATTCGCTTGAATTTAGATTGGAAAAAAAAGACATTACTCTTATAAATAATTTATCTAAAAATAATATAGAATATATACCACAAAAAAATATAACACCTAATATTTATGAAACCTTAGATGATGCAATTGAAAATAAATTGAATTTAATTCCAAGTCCTGTAAATTTAGCAAAAATTATTAAAGAATACAACTTAATTAAACCTATTAGAATAATTGAATATAAAAATGGAATATATGGAAAATATTACATGTTTGATAAATATGATATTATGGATCAAGTAAAGAAGTATTGGGCTTGGATTATAGCATATGGATATAATATTCCTATACCTACATTTATTATGAATGATTCATTATAAACGAGTTTATTTAAATGAATAAATTATGGTCATCACAAATTGGATTTGGAACTGGTGGTAACATTAGTAAATATAATGAATCATGTCATAACTTATATATTGATATAATAAGAAAAAGTATTGACTTAGGAAATACTTTCATAGATACAGCAGAAATATATGGAAATGGATATTCTGAAAGGTTAATAGGAGAAGCTATATATGGAAATTATCCACGTGAAGATATATTTATAGCAACTAAAGTATCTCCAGAAAACTTGGGATATAATAATGTCATTAAATCTGCAAAAAATAGTTGTATAAGACTAAAAATGGATTACATAGATTTGTGTCAAATACATTGGGCAAACCCATTAATTTCTTTAAAAGAAACTTTGTCTGCAATGAAATATTTATTAGACATAGGAACAGTTAATCATATTGGTGTATGTAATTTTTCATTAAAAGAACTTGTAAAAGCAAGAAAATTATCAAATGAATTAGGATTTGATATAGATTCAATTCAATTAGAGTATAATCTTTTTGACAGAACTGTTGAAAAAGATATAATACCTTACTGTGAAAAAAATGATATAACATTTATTGCATATTCTCCATTAGATAATGGAAAATTTAAGAATTATATTTATTATAATTTATTAGAATCAATTGCTAATAAATATAACAAAACTGTTTCACAATTAATTTTAAGATGGATAATTGAAAAAGATAATGTTATTGTGATACCTACAACTTCAAACATAAATCATATTGAAAATAATGCATTATCTAACTTTAAAATAAATAAAGAAGATATAAAATTTATAAATGAAAATATTATAACAACTTTAATTGAAATTCCAATAGAAAATATATCAGCAAACTCAGAAAGATTAGATAAATTTATACCTAATCCAGAAGATTTGTCAATATGTATAAAAAATGGTATAGAATTAAAGCCAATTAGAGTAAAAAAACTAAATAATTTACTTTATGAATTAACAGAAGGAAAAGTTAGATATTGGGCATGGATTTATGCACATGATGGAACTATTAATAATTATAAAAATATAGGAATTCCATCAATAAAAGCATTAATAAGGAGTTAAATATGAGTAATATAGAAAATATTTTTGGAAACATAAATTACGACAGTAATAATGAGAAAATTGTAAAAAATGATTTTGTTGATCATTTTAGAAAATGTACAATTCCAGACAATGAATTATTATCGAACATTGGTTTATTTATAAATTCTAAAAATCTATCAAGAATTCTATTTATGGATCATTTATATAAACAGATTATTGATGTACATGGATCTATTATAGAATTTGGTGTAAGATGGGGTCAAAATATTGCAATATTTAATGCTTTGAGAGGGATATATGAACCTTTTAATAGACATAGAAAAATAATAGGATTTGACACATTTGATGGATTTCCAAATATATCAGAAAAGGATGGAAACTCTAAACTAATGAAAAAAGGAAATGATAATGTTTCTAAAGATTACATTAATTATCTCGAAAGATTATTAGAATTGCATGAACTAAGTAATCCACTTTCTCATATCAAAAAATTTGAGTTAGTTAAAGGTGATGCTAATATCACAATTCCAACATATTTAAAAAATCATCCAGAATTGATTATATCTTTAGCATATTTTGATTTCGATACTTATGAAGCCACTAAAACAGCTTTAGGAGTTATACGACCACATTTAACAAAAGGAAGTGTATTAGGATTTGATGAATTAAATGATTCTGATTCTCCAGGTGAAACTATTGCTTTAATTGAATCATTTGGACTTAACAATGTAAGATTAAAAAGATATAGATATACTTCAAGAACATCATATTTTGTTTTGGAGTAATTTATGCCAATTCCAAATCTTTCAGAAGAACAATTCAATTTTGTGCAGAAATCAGTTCCGATGATTTGTGTTGATTTAATTGTAAAAAATAATAATACAGTTCTTCTTGGAAAAAGAAATACATATCCTTTCTTAGGATTATGGCATATCCCTGGTGGACTAATTTACTATAATGAAACAATAAAAGATGCAATAAACAGAATATCAAAACGTGAAATAGGAATAGAAGTTGAAGTTGTTAAACAAATACCAATACATGAATATATTAATGAAGATCCACGTGGTCATTTTATAGGTCTTATATATATTGTAAAAAAGATAGGCGGTAATCTAAAAATAAATGAATTTAATTCTGAACTAAAATACTTTGATTATGTACCAAATGACACGAATCCATGTCAAATTGACATCATTAAAAATGTATTATATGGAGAACTTTAGTTATGATAGAAGAAAAAGTATTAAAAGAATTTGAAAATAAGAATATTTTAGTTACAGGTGGAACTGGTTTAATAGGAAGACAAGTTGTTGATATACTTTGCAACAATAAAGCAAATGTTAATATAGTTTCATTAGATAAAATAAAATTTGATTACATAAATAATAATGTAAATTATATATATGGTGATCTTACTGATTTTGATTTATGTAAAGAAATAACAAAAAATATGGATTATGTATTTCACATAGCAGGAATTAAAGGTTCGATAGATGTAACAAAAACAAAACCTGCAAGTTTTTTCGTACCACTAATTCAGATGAATACAAATATATTAGAAGCTTGTAGATTAAATAATGTTAAAAAAGTTGTTTATACATCTTCAATTGGAGCATACTCAGATGCAACAATATTTAAAGAATCAGAGTATGATGAAACTAAACCACCAATGGACTTACATCCAGGTTGGGCAAAAAGAATGGCAGAAATGCAAATTCAAGCATATAAAATACAATATAATCTTGACAACTTTGCAATAGTTAGACCATGTAATGTATATGGACCTGGTGATAATTTCGATTCTAACAATGCTATGGTTATTCCTTCATTAATATATAAAATATTACAATATCAAAATTCTGTTAAAAATGATATACCAACAAAACCAATTCAAATTTGGGGAGATGGAAGTGCAATAAGAGATTTTGCATATAGCAAAGATGTTGCAGAAGGAATAATTCTTGCTTTACATTATGGAACAAGTGCTTCTCCTACAGGATTTGTAAACTTAGGAAGTGGTATAGGATATACAATTAAAGAATTAGTAGAATCTTTATATAGTTTCCTTGATTTTAGATGGGAATTTGACACAACAAAATCATCAGGATTTAAGAAAAGAATCATGGATATAACTTTAGCAAAAAAATTAATAAATTATAATCCAACAACGTCTCTTGATGAAGGTTTGATGGAAACATGGTATTGGTTTATAGAAAATCAAGATGAATATTTGAAAAAGAAAAATTATTTTAAGGAAGAATGATTTAAATGCTAAACAATTTAAATGTTAAAGAATCAACTCTAAAAGGAGTATATATTATAAAACCTCTGTCAATATTTGAGGACTACAGAGGAGAATATATACAATTATATAGTAAAAAAGAACATGAAACTTTACTTCCAACAGATACCAACTTTGTGGAAGATGACATATCAATAACATATAAAAATTGTTTCAAAGGAATTCATGGTGATGACAGAACTTACAAACTTATATCATGCATATATGGAATCTTTTATCTTGTAATAGTAAATAATGATGAAAATTCAGATCAATACAGAAAACATACATCATTTACATTATCTGACAAAAATAAGTTACAAATATTAGTCCCACCAAAATTTGGAAATGGACATTTAGCAATTAGTGATATGTCAATATTTCATTATAAACAAACAAGTTATTATGAACCATCAAGACAATTTACTATTAGATGGAATGATCCTAACTACAATATAAGATTACCAATTAAAAATCCAATAGTATCAGAAAGAGATGAGGTTGGTCATATTGTTTAAAAATGCAAATGTTTTAGTTGCTGGTGGAACTGGATTCATTGGAACAAATTTGATAATAAGATTATTGTTATTAGGTGCAAATGTTAGATCAACTTATCACAAAAAAGTTCCAAATGTAGCAAACAATAAAGTTAAATATGTAAGATGTAATTTATTAAACATGTATGATTGTAAAAGAGTCACAAAAGATGTTGATTATGTATTTATGTGTGCAGCAAATACATCTGGTGCAAACATTATAGAATCTACACCACTTGTTCATGTAACTCCTAATATAATAATGAATTCACAGATGTTAGAAGCTTCTTACACAAATAATGTAAAGAAGTTTATATTTATAAGTAGTAGTGCGGCATATCCTCCATCTGGAAATGTTCCAATAATGGAATATGAAATGTTTAATGCAGATCCTTATGATGCATATTATGGTGTTGGATGGATGAAAAGATACACAGAAATTCTATGTAAATTATATTCAGAAAAACTTAAAAATCCAATGAAAACTTTAGTTGTTAGACCATCAAATGTTTATGGAACTTATGACAAGTTTGATCCACAAACCTCACATGTAATGGCAGCAACTATAAGAAAAGTTGTAGAAAGACAAAATCCAATACAAATATGGGGAAGTGGTAATGACATAAGAGATTTCATATATATAGATGATTTTATTGATGGTTTATTATTAGCAACAGAAAAAATTAATAAATTTGAAGCAATAAATATAGCATCTGGAATTGGTTACAGCATAAAAGATATACTACAAATTATGATTGATATTGAAAATTACAATAATTATAGAGCATTATATGATCACAGTAAACCTTCTATGATTCCAATAATGCTTGTTGACACAAAAAAAGCAGAAAATCTACTTGGATTTAAATCAAAAATTGATATAAAAGAAGGAATAAAAAGAACTATCGAATGGTATAAGAATAATAAATAAAAGGAATAATTATGATAATAACAAAAACACCATTTAGAATATCCCTTTTTGGGGGAGGAACAGATTATCCTGTGTATTATAAAGAAAATACAGGTTCAGTTCTAAGTACAACTATAAATAAATACTGTTATATTCATTGCAGAAATCTTCCTCCATTCTTTGATTATAAATATAGAATAAGATACACATTTCGTGAAGAAACTAAAACTTTGGATGAAATTAAACATTCATCTGTTCGTGAATGTATAAAATATGTAAATATGAATAATATTGGAATTGAAATGGTTCACACAAGTGATATTCCTGCACAATCTGGAATAGGTTCATCTTCAGCATTTACAGTTGGTTTTTTAAATGCTTTGTATGCATTAAAAGGAAATGTTATAACAAAAAGACAACTTGCACAATTTGCTATACATATCGAACAAAATATAATAAAAGAAAATGTTGGTTCTCAAGACCAGGTTGCAACAGCATTTGGTGGATTTAATAAAATAGATTTTGGAACTAATCCAGAATTTGAAGTACATCCACTAACAATAGGAAAAGATAAATTAACAAATCTACAAGATCATCTTATGTTATTCTTTACAGGTTTTTCAAGAAATGCGTCTGACATAGCAGCAGAACAAATTAAAATGACAAATGAAAAGAAAGATGATTTAAAAATCATTCACGAGATGGTTAGTGAAGCAATAGAAATTCTAAATTGTAATAACTCAGACATAAATGAAATTGGTACTTTATTACATGAACATTGGTTTATAAAAAGAGCATTAACAACAAAAATTACAAATCCAGAGATAGATAAAATATATGAATCTGCAATTAAAGCTGGTGCAATTGGTGGAAAATTGTTAGGTGCTGGTGGAGGAGGTTGTATGTTATTTTTTGTTGAACCACACAATCAAAATAAAGTAAAAGAAACATTAAAAAATTTAGTTCATATTCCATTTAAATTTGAAGCTTTAGGAAGCCAAATAATACATTACGAGCCAAACGATGATTTCTAACTTACAAAACATAGATGTAGTAATTCTTTGTGGAGGACTTGGTACACGACTAAATTCTATTGTTCCAGATCAACCAAAAGTATTGGCAAAGATAAGTGATACCACATTTTTAGACATTTTACTAAATAAAATTTCAATATATGGATTCAAAAATATAATTTTATGTACTGGACATTTAAAGGAAAACATTAAAAAATATATTGAATGTTATTATAACAATACAAATAACTATAATATTATATTTTCTGAAGAAGAAACTCCACTTGGTACAGGAGGAGCAATTAAAAATGCAAAATATTTGATAAAAAGTGATCCTTTTATAGTAATGAATGGAGATTCTATATGTGACATCGATTTTAATGAATTCTATAAATTCCATATAAATAATAATGCTTTATTATCTATTGTTCTGTCTAAATCAAATAAAACTAAAGATTATGGAAATGTTGTAATAGATGAAGATTATGTAATAACAAAATTCAATGAAAAAAGTAATGAGAAAAGTAATGAAAAAAGTTTATCGTCACCAAACATTTCATTAATAAATGCTGGAATATATCTTATGAGAAGAGAAATTTTTAATAAAATGCCAAAAAAAGAAACTTTTTCATTAGAATATGATTTTTTCTCAAAATTAGAATGTTATAGATATTATGGATTTGTAACAAACAATGAAATTATAGATATTGGAACACCAGAAAGATATAAAAAAGCAATTGATATACTAAATAAATGAATTATGAATCACATATCATTAATAGAATGTATATCAATTATAGAACAAATGAACAATTCATTGTTTTTAATTCAAATTAATAATTTGTATCAACTAATAGATAATTCATTTAAAAGTAATGGAAAATTAATATTTGTAGGAAATGGAGGAAGTGCAAGTGATTCTCTACATTTAGCAGGTGAATTTACTGGAATTGGATTCCCTGCTATATCATTATCTTCAAATATAGCATCAATAACTGCAATTGCAAATGACAAACATTATAATGACATATTTGTTGATCAACTTAGAGCATTAAAACCTTCAGAAAAAGATATACTAATTGCATTAACAACAAGTGGAAATTCGATTAATATCTTAAATGTTGTGTCAGAAGCAAATTATTTAAATATTTCAAC
>Ga0180732_1000668_pt1 | contig 26776 bp, 28 predicted proteins | sample KR11_01MetaG_FD_148674 | JGI IMG/M metagenome (GOLD analysis project Ga0180732, IMG submission 148674) | Groundwater microbial communities from the Olkiluoto Island deep subsurface site, Finland - KR11_0.1 MetaG | ecosystem: Environmental > Aquatic > Deep subsurface > Groundwater | place... | reverse complement strand
GTCTCCTTGAAACATACCTGATCCCGTCATGCGGGACCTTTTCCGTAACGCTCACCACCCCGGCTCTTTACCGACGCAGCTTACGGTGGTTTGAAGCCTCCACCTGTATGGCGGCTTCGAGGGGCCGTCCCTCATCTTTTATGCAGCATGGCTGCACTGGGTGCTGCCCACCCATGCGTGCCTTCGTGGCACACAATCATCGGCATAGCGGATGAGCCGGGCATAACCGGTGCAACTCCTGCGGTAAATCCTTTCAAACCAGAGGTCAAGGGCATAATGCAGATAGATGTTTGCCAACAGCGGCGAGATTACACCACCTTGCGGGGTACCATCGTCGCTTATCGTTACGCTTCCATCATCTGCCACCCCAGCCTTGAGAATACGCTTTACCATGCGCTGAATCCGTTTGTCGCCAATTCGATGTGCCAGAAACTTCAACAGCCATTCCTGGTTCACATTATCAAAGAAGCCTTTAATATCCGCTTCGACAATATGGTTGATCGACTTACGCTCCATCGTCAGACTCAATGTTTTGAGGGCATCATGACAGCTTCGGGCAGGCCGGAATCCATATGAGTCTTCTATAAAATCCTCCTCATATATTGATTCCAGTATGCGGACAAGGCCTGACTGAACAAGTTTGTCTTCAAAACACGGTATCCCCAAAGGACGTTGTTTGGTACTGCCAGGCTTTGGGATATACTTTCGCCTGACAGCTTGTGGAATATACGCCATCCGATGCAACCTTTCTACCAGACTGGCCAGATTGGTCTCCAACTTTTCAGCGTACATATCCTTGGTCATTTTGTCGATGCCGGCAGCCGCGTCCTTCCTCAATCGCTGAAAGCATCCCCGCAGTAGTTCCTCATTCATCAGATGATATAAACTGGTGAACTTAAATACAGGCTCCTCGCGGGCCTTCTCTGCTATGCGATGTAATTTCGTTGCCACTGGTTCCCCGCTTCTGTGAACGGCCAGTGTCTCCTCACACCACGCTCCCATGTGTAGCCTCCTTTCCTCCAGCAGCATTACCCGCCTTCACAGGTACTACGAGGCTATCCGACTCCCTGTGTCTCATTTGCCTTTCTCCCTCTTCAGTTGTCCGGCATACTCTCGATACTCCGAAAGAAACACAGGGCCTCCCGGGTTGCCGTGTAATCGCTATGTCAAACATGCCATGGTCTCCGACCCCGGGAAGCAGCCACCATCTTGCCTTTAACGTTGATGACTGTATTGACTTCCATCTGTTGAAGAATGTCGTCCTTCCGATTAGGAAAATTACGGGGCTCAATCCCTTCAACCTTTCGGCTTACGGCCTGTCTGCTCGCTATCCTACGCTTAAAACTTTATGTTACCATAAAGCCTCCAAGGACTCGCTACCCGGTGGTTGACCTACCTTCCGGGACGGGATTCACACCCGCTGGACTACACGACCTTGCCCGGCCGCACTCAACATACGTCCAAAAGATCGAAACAGGAGAGGCCACCTCCTGCGAGTTTTCCGGAGAGACTCATTCTCGGTTGCCGCTTTTCTTCATTGAGACATCAACAAGTCAAACCAGTTAGTTTTAATTTACATAAAAAGGCGATTGCCGATCAAGAACATCCGCTTTTTTATACTACTACTGTCGACAAGAATTGTTTAGTCTATTTTTTTACGGGTTTCTTATGGGTTGCCCGTATGGTGTTGGCCAGCTCCTTAATTTCGCCCAAGTCTTTGGTCATCTCGTTCCAGCCGTACCAGTATGCGTAGTCGGGGGTTAACATGGAAAAAAATCCATGGTAGGTCCGCAACCTTAGTTTCATGTACATCTGCGCCAGTACCTGGTCGATAGAGGAGAGCTTGTCCAAGTTCTTGTCCCAAGCCTCGCCGTTGGTGTCCATGAATGTGAGCAGGAATGGACCGGATAACTGGCCGGATTTTCGATAATACCGTCTTTGTACAACACCGCTACGATTGGTGATGGCCTCCACCATCAGTCTGTCTGACTTCATCATGATAGAATCACCCATGTCAAGCGGTTCCTCTTTTCAATGTCTCCCCATATCATTTCCCATACTTTTTATTATTAAATAATAATTTATCATATTGTATTTTTGGGCAAATTTAACTTTTTTCACAAAAACAGAGAAAAATGAAAATAATTCCTCAAAAACCGTTGCATGGCCGGAAAGAGATAATAGGAGGGAAAAATAACATCCGGCAAATATGCAAACCCATTACAACGAAATCATCAATTCTTTTGTCGATAAATATGGCTTGAGCCGAGGTCAGGTTGTGGCAGAGATTGAGAAGACCTTTTCAGCTATGCTGTCTCGCTGGTATGGGACCGGTACGGTTGTCCTGTTTGGTGACGACTATCTGCAAGCACTGCACTATGCCAAGCAGTCAGGTATTCCTTTGCAAAATCAGCTTGAGCTTGTCTCCATGCGGGGCTGGAACACTATCCGTAGAATCCTTGACCAGAATCTTACCCAGGCCGCTTGCCTGCATGAAGTGACTCATTATAAACGATTGGAACATGAGCTGCGCTGGGGTGAAATTATCCGTAAAAATGATGATGGTTTCCTGGTGGAAATTGAGCTTGAAAAGGGCCAGGCAATCATAGCCGAGTGCCCATTGAATCGAATTGGCGTGCATGAACGGAATACGTTGGCCGTTGGCCAAAGACGAGCATTTCATCTGCGACGGGTTGACTCTGTTAGATTGCATGGGATCACGCGGATCAAGGTGGTGGTTGATCGCGTTTCAAAGAATCTGGTGACCACCTTGCTAAAAGAGCAGCTTGGCACTACCGCCCAGGTTCATCTGTATTGCACCAAGCGATATGTCGGCCATAAGAGTTTTGTTGAAGCCAGCGGGTTTTTACCCAAGCAGATCATCTTGACTGCATCCAGGGAATTGCATGAACATATCCAGGTCACGGTCGGAGAAAAATCTTGATCTGGGGAAACAAGCAACCCACAGAGCCATATACCCAAATAGGCGACGGCTTTCATCTGGACCATCCTGACAAGATACTACCGCTTGGATTTCCTGATAGTGACCGCAAAGGGCATTTCTGGTGTTTCGGGACAACCAGAGTTGGCAAAACCCGTACCATGGAAGGAATCATCGAACAGGACATTCGCAAAGGGTATTCGGTGGTAGCCATCGACCCCAAAGGTGACAACGAACTCTTCTCCAAAATAGTACAGGTGGCTTTTGATACTGGCCGGCAAGAGGATTTAATGCTGATCACCCCTGTCTTTCCTCAATACAGTGCTGTTTTCAACCCCCTTTCTCATTACTATATGATCGAGGAAATGGTGGCCCATATTACCGCAGGCGTTGCCGTAGGAAGGGAGCCTTATTTTTTCTCTGTTGCCTACGAGATCAGTTTGGTGGTGGTGCAGGCCCTTATTATGCTGGCTGAAGCCAATAATAAAAAGCCGGATTTCAATCTCAACGATGTCAAAAATAATATCAGCCATTCTGACCTGGAAAAACTCAAAGACAAGATCGCAGGGATTAAAACGCTGCAGGCCCAGCAGCTGACCATGGACTTACAAAGGATAATCGCTTCTCAAGCCGACTACCATTCCAAGGTTGCAAGCTCGCTCAGGGTAGCGCTGACGGAACTGACCAGTGGCAATGTGGGCCAGATTCTTGGCCAGGCCAATGAGAACCGTTTTATCGCACGCCTGGAGCAAAACAAGGGTGTTATCATGATCGTCCAGCTTGGCTCTTTGCTCACCAAACGGGCCGCCTATACCGCTGGAAAGGTCATCGTTTCTAATATTCAGGCTTTTGTCGGTCGCAGGTATTCCAGTGATAAAAAGATTTTTCCATCTCTGGCCCTGCATATCGACGAGGCGCAATCTGTTTTATATGAAGGGATTGAAGAGCTCTTTGCCAAGGCTGGCGGTGCTGGGGTCTATATTCACGGCTATTGCCAGTCAGTAAGTCAGCTCTATGCCGAGATTGGCCAAGATCGTGCAAATACTATCCTTGATAACTGCAATACCAAGTTGTTTATGCGGGTGCCGGATGCAAAGACCGCTACCTATATTTCAGATCATCTTGGAGAAAAACGGGTTTTCAGTCCAGTTATTTCTTTAGGTGGAGGGCTTGCCATCAGAGAGACCGAAGATGTACGGGTCAAACACACCGAAGTGCTCAACTTGTCTCCCCGCCAGTTCTTCATGACCACCTATTCAGGAATTTATCGTGGAATCACGGCGGATGTTTCTGCTGCCAGTCTCAAGGTGATCTTTCCTGAAATCAGGCCACAATGGGAAGATTATCAGGAAGATCAGGCAGGTGAAAAAAAGAGGTCTGACAAATGACTGTTATACAAATCAATTTCATCCTTGGCCTTGGGATTTTGTTATTTGCTGGAACGATATGGTTGGTTTTCATGAGGACAGAAAAAAAACCTGCTGTAGCCAAAGAGGAAGTGCTGTTACAGAACCTATCTCAGATGTGGATTAAAAACGGGAAAGTCAATATAGCCGATTTGGCTCCACTCTGGAGGGATGAGCAGGTGCCAGAGATAGTTGAAGAAGTGTCCATCGAATTTCGAAATGAACGGATACAGGAATTTTATAACAAACGCGTTCGACCATTACGCCATGCAAGCCAACAGCAAGCAGTCTGTCGTGATCTTTTATCTTTGCTGGATACGGAAGGCCGATGTCCATCGGTCGTCAATGTCGGTCGTGATGTGGAAGCATCCTGGGATTCCAACACCTACACCCTGCTTGGTCAAACAAATTTGATCGACCATTCTCTGAATGTGGCTGAGCAGGTTATCTGTCTGCTACAAGCATCTGAAACCGGCTTTCTTATGCCGGATACTATTATTGCGGCCTTGTCCCATGATCTGGGGAAGTTGCCATCTATCCGTGGCCACTTGTACAGTCTGGGCGAACATCCGTTAGCCGCTGGTCGGATTCTGGTCGGTCTTCAATCGTTCAAACAACTCCCCCTAAAAGAGGAAATCTTGCAGGCCGTAAAATTCCACCACAAACAGCCTCAAGAGCTGCTGGGTAAGACTTTGAAACGGGCAGATCAACTTGCACGGCAACAGGAAATAGAACAGGCACAAGAGCGACTCCAACCATTAGAAGAGCCTCCAAAATGGCACAACGAAGCAAAGTCGCAAGACGGCATATTTGAAGAAAAACCAGAGACCAAGAAGAATGTGGCAGTCCCAAAGCTCATCAAACTGCCGTGGCTTGACACCCATGCCTTACTCAAAGATATGCGGCCCTATATCAATAAATTAGAGGGGCGAAGGTTCCAGGCCTTTTCCATGCCGAATGGTTTTGTCTATTTTATGCCAAAGATACTGGAGGTGATTGCCAAGAAACAGGCAGAAAAAGCGGGAGTGCTGGAAGTAGGCTCTATGGAAAAGGAAGAAATGCGGGAGGTCTTGTTGTCCATCGTCCATCAACTACGGCAGGAGGATGTCATTGCCAATGGCCTTCTGCAAAACAATTATTTCGGGGCATATTTCACCGTAACCATGAAATCAGGCGTAACCATGAACGGCTATTACACGCCTTGTCATGCTGAGGCGTTTGACTCTATTGCCGTTATGGAAGATGCCAAATCCGGTATCCTTCTTGACGTGGTATCTGTTGAATCAGTCCACGAGGAAAAACAGGTATGAGCAACAGCATAAACAGTAGTGGCTTTAGTGGCTACAAAGGCGGCAGTTCCGGCAGTAGTAATAACGGCGCTAGCAGCAGCGGTGGCAAAGGCGGCTCATATAGCCCCAATGCGGCATTTATCAATACAAACTCCGGCCCAGTTGAAAAACCAAAGAGTATCCTCACTGTAATCTCGGAGATTCAGCAGTTTTATATGATTGAAAAAATGGGTCAAGAGTTACCTGCAGAGTTTCTAACACTGGAAGGTTCTCTGGGATTTTTCAATATCGGGGCTAAGAGTGGTCTGACTGAGGGACTCTTTCTGCTCCTGCTCCTGCCGGCAGTGGACTTTTATGTGATGCCCTTTGTCCTGAAATCACCTGGCTTGCTCATAAAAATCATGTTCGGCTCTATTCCTTACCTGCCGGTCATCGCCAACACCTTCCTCTGCGCCTATATCAGTCGATACTTTATTGGTGTCATTACCCGCAAGGCCATCAATTCTTTCTTCACCGGCAGGATGCTCGTACTGGTAGCCAAAAGTTTCATGATTTATGTTTTCTATACCTTGCTTACCGGCTTGAGCACTCCGGAAAGGGTATGGTCACTCGCTCAACATGCCAATAAAAACGCCGAGGCGATCTATTACGGCTATATGTCCACGCTGCCCCATATCATGCCGGTAGCCACTCGCTGTTCTCTGTTTGTTCTGGTGGCCGCAATCCTGCCTTACGGGTCTGTCTTTTTAATGGATATGTGGCGGAGAAAAAAAATCAAACGCAATCATGCCAGGATTTCTGGCAAGTCTTAAAAATCAATAAATCTACAGGGAGAGAAAATGGAGAAAAATATTATGGAAACGCCGATTCAAAGACAGAAACTCACCAAGGAAGAGATCCTTGAAAGAAAAATCTCCATGGTCAAGGAACGTGGCTCAAGGGTCATGAAGATTAATTCACCGCTTGGTAGTATCATGTTTAATGTCCTGCGGCAATTCGACCAGGCCTATGCTCATTTCAAAGGACAATTGGGAGAACCAGGGGGAATCTCTCACGAAGAAGGAGCTGCGCTCATGGATGAGGCACGGGAGATCACCATAGCCTTCTCTGAGTACACTGGCAATTTAAGCAAAAAGGTCAGATTCAAGTATTTTATGCCGCAGGAATTACAGGAGATGAGGCAGGTTGCTACCAAAGGAAAGAAGATGGCTTCTACTGATTGATTATCACAACTCCCGAAAAAACCACCAGAGGCCAGTAGATTGCTCATGGGAAGAAAGGTGACAACACTATTTTTGTCGCGCACAATTAATTCTGTCCCCTTTCTTTTAATGTAGAAACATTAACGCCTTGTGATGTTTCATATTTTTCTATTATTTCAGAGATATTTTGTGAAAGATTTTTTGTTTTCATGAGCAACATTTTATAGGCTAACGACCAGCCTCACAGCGGCGGCCACTGAAGCAGGATCGAAGAAAACTGCTCCCCGCCGTCTGAGTTTAGGCGCTTATTATCTTCTTCTGATTACTTGCTGCCACCAAACAGCGAGAAAATACCATACTTATAAAAACAATCTACATTGCAAAAACCGACATCTTTAAGAACTTCCAATTGTGACCCCAGAGTGTCAGGCATATTGTCAAGATTGCCTTTGTATTGATCGGGGATTCCAAGCAGTTGTTCTCGCCTCTCCTCGGATGGATGCCCTGTAATCCACTCCCTCCAAAATGATAAATACCATTTTTCCAATTTCTCCGATGGCGGCAATACAACATCATAATGGATGAACCACCCGCCCGGGGATAGGCGTTCATAAATATAAGCATACAATTTCTTCTTCTCATCAAATGGAAGATGGTGAATAGCCAAAGAAGAATAGATGAAATCAAAACTTTCGTTCAGGGTGTTATCAGCGAATAATTGCTGAAAACTTGCCTGAATAAAATAGTAACCATCCTGTCCTGACAGACGTTTTTGGGCTGCTCCAAGCATTTCCGCAGAACCGTCCACAAGTATTACTTTTGACGGTTTAAATGACTTGGATAATTCTTGAACAAATAGACCATCTCCGCAGCCAAGATCAAGAACCTTGGCTTCAGGATTTTGGGAAATGAAATGCCCATAAAGCGATTTTGAAACCTCTATAAATTGACCTCGGAATGGCAGAAAGATATCGGCGTCATCTCGGTAACCTTGTGAGAATTCGCTGTCTGCCCATCGTGATTTTTCAAATTTCGACATATATTTTTTTCCGTTATTTTTCTTGGTATCTGTCTTTCTGGTTAAAGAGTGTAATGTCTTTATAGCCAGCCTTTATTTTGGCAGAGTGCTTGGCCCCAGCTGGAATAAAATATGTATCTCCCTTTTTCAAAGTATTTTTTCTGCCCTCGACTGTAAGTTCAATTTCTCCTGATAATACAGCACCCCATTGAGACTCATGGGAATGTTCGGGCACCTCAACATCATTTTCAAATTCCATGAATAACATTTGCTGTTCTTTACCTTGAAGCAGATATGAAGAAAGACCATTGATAGGTATGTCTGCCTTTGGTAGATTCACAATTATTTCTGGAAAAAAAATATCAGCCATTTGTGTGATCCTATAAAAGATAACGGTATTATTGTGACAAAACTACCATGATATAATATCCCTTTTGCTTGCCTTCAATATGGCCAAAAACATTCCAAGGGGTCATCCATCACATATTCCAGGGCTTCATCAAGTGAACAAATAATTCCTCCAAAATCGCCAATAGATGCCCATTTTTCTCGATGCCTCCACCACAATACCTCTACCGAATTATTTCCTTCAGACAATCTAAATCTGGCTACCGGGGTTTTATCCTCGGTCATATAAATGGAGTACCCGCCGCTGATTTTCTTTATGAAAACAGGGGCTTTTTTCGTCTCAAAGAATTCCGTAATTCTTGACAAGTTTGGGTCTGGTACAATAACCATGGCTGTGAATCTCCATCCCTTATATTCGAAAAATATCAGAATCCACCACTCTCTGAAAATCGGCCCCAACATTCCAAAAGTGAGCTCTGAAATAAATCATCTAAAACTGCAACAGGCCCTTGAGCTTCTTTTACTCTCTTTATCTTGAATAATCGCTCAAACTCTGACTCAATGAATATACTTATGGAATCAATCCTTGGGCCTTGTTGAAGCTCGGCCCCCGCCTTTTTTTCTTGGAGAAGTTTTTGGATGTCATTCAAAAGAACAGGATCTTTTATGAGGTGTTGAACAAGGATATTAAAATCTGTAGGCACCAGACCTAATTCTTGCTCAATCCACTGCATAGCGAGCACTGGCCGAAGGACGTAGAAGTATTTCTTCGTTCGCACAGTCTCTCCTTTCAGGTATTCCCTGAAATTCCCTTCGGCCATGTGCAGGTAATGGGAAAAACAATTCACAGGTGAATAAAAAAGAGGAAGGGCTGCCCGGATCTTCTGTACGACATTAGACTCTTCGAGATATACAATGGGAGAGCCCAGCCATTCTAAGAGTGGAGGATTGGACTTGTGGAGTAACCCCAATGCTTTTCTGAGATCCCAGCCATTTATATCAAACTCGTCAAGGATAGGTTCTTCAATTACATCTCTCCCGCTTTTGATTGAAAGATACCACTTGGTGGGGTGGAGGTAGATAAACCGCACATCATAGTCACTGTCAGCAGACGGGAATCCCCAGGCTCGGCTACCAGACTCACAGGCGTATACAATCTTGACGGAATATTTCTCTTCGATTTCCCGAAGTCGATCAAGGATGATCTTTCTTTTAGATTCAGCGATGAGCATCTTTATAGCCTATACGTTTAATAGTAAAAATCTCATATTTCCGCCTTTTCCCGTAACGACTCATACAGTTGCGCCGGTCCCAACAGAATATCTCTCAGCCCATCACGTACTCGTTCCGAGTCCAATGCCTGTTTACTCATGGTGCTGTGAGCGGCAAAGGCATCCATTATGGCGTTCATAATTTCGCTCTTCAGATCGGGGGAGTTGGAAAACTGCTCCTTGGTATTGTTAGCGGCCTGCTGCGCCAACATCTGTGATTCCAGCAGCTTTCCTTTCAGGACGTTGTTCACATAGACCAAGCGGTCATCATCCGTCAACTCCCCTTGAAACAGCTCGTTTACCTTGGCAATGATTTCGGCCAGGAGCGCTTTTTCTTTCTCATGCACAGAGCCGCCGCCCGTATCCGTAATCGGCTTGATCTTCGTCGGGTCGCCGTCACCAAGGATTAGCGGACTTTTCCCCTTATTCTTCAAGTCGTGGTGAGTCAAGACCACCTTGGAAAAATCAATCGTGTCCCGCTCACGGCCAAACTCCAGCAGTGGCAAGAGTCGCCTGTAGAAAATATACCGTTTCTCGATGTCGGTGTTGCCGTAATCAAATATCTGGGACAGGAAGGCGTAAATTCGCTGAAATGTCCCCATGTCCCGCTTGAATAGAATCAGCACATCTATCTCGTTTTGAGCTTCCTTCGTGGCCTCTTTGTCTTCCCTGGCCTTGGCTGCCTTCAACCTTTCCTGCGCCGCCTTATATTTTTTCAGCAGACGATCCACCACCGGCTCCAAGGCGACAACAAGATCGCTCTGCTTGGCATTCGGATTCAACTCCACCGTCACTACCCGTTCAACTTCAAAGTCGTCATAAGCCCCGGCGGCATCGAGCTTGGTCCGCAAATCGTAGACCATGTGCGGATCGGTCACGCCGGAGAGTTCCGCCGTGGCGTAGTACATCCGGAATGCGGCCAGCACTTCCTCGGGCTTATTGACAAAGTCCACCACATAGGTTGTATCCTTGCCAGGATAGGCGCGGTTGAGACGAGAGAGCGTCTGCACCGCCTGAATCCCCGCCAGCCTTTTATCCACATACATGGCGCACAACAAGGGCTGGTCAAAGCCGGTCTGAAACTTGTTAGCCACCAACAGGATGGAATACTGCTCGGTATTGAAGGCCTGGCGAATGTCACGCCCCTTCAAATTCGGGTTCATGGCAGGGCTGGTTTCGGTAAATCCGTCCGGGCCTGATTCCTTGTCGTTTACTTCACCAGAAAAGGCCACCAACGTTCCAATTTTGTAGCCTTGGGATTTGATATATTTCTCAATCGCCAGCTTCCAGCGCACTGCCTCAACCCGACTGGCGACTACTACCATCGCCTTGGCCGTACCGTTTAAGAGCGGGGCGACGTTGTCGCGGAAATGCTCCACCACAATCTGCACCTTCTGGCTGATATTGTAGGGATGGAGCTTGACCCAGCGCATGATTCCCTTCATTGCCTCGTTTCGTTCCACCTCCTTCTGGTCATACTCAGCCCCGTTATGAGCCAACTTGAAGGCGGTCGAATAGGGGGTGTAGTTCTGGAGCACGTCCAGAATAAACCCTTCCTCAATGGCCTGACGCATGGAATAGACATGAAAGGGGGCTGGCAGGTTCTCCTGGCTTGCCGGAAGATCGGGTCTGGGACGGCGACCAAACAACTCCAGGGTCTTGGCCTTGGGAGTGGCGGTAAAGGCGACATAGGTGATGCCGCTCTCTGCAGAACGGACCGCCATCTGCGCCGCCAGAATATCTTCGGTGGAGACCTCGCCGCCGTCGTTTAACTCCTGCAATTCCTCGGCGGAGAGTACAGCCTTCAATTTGGCCGCTGCCTCACCGGTCTGGGAGGAATGCGCCTCGTCGGCAATCACCGCAAAGCGCTTACCTTGGGTGGCAGCCAGTTCCTGTACTGCCTTCAAGGCAAAGGGGAAGGTCTGGATGGTGCAAACCACGATCTTCTTGCCGCCCGACAGGGCCTTGGCCAGTTCGCCGCTCTTGCTGGCACTCTCGCCGGTGATGGTCGCCACGACTCCGGCGGTGCGTTCAAAGTCGAAAATTGCCTCCTGCAACTGGTCGTCCAACACTGTGCGGTCAGATACTACCAGCACCGTATCAAACATCTTCCGGTGTTCGACGTCATGGAGATCGGCCAGAAAATGGGCTGTCCAAGCGATGGAGTTGGTCTTGCCCGAACCAGCGGAGTGCTGGATCAGATATTTGCCCCCCTGCCCCTCTTCCAGCACCGTTGCCAACAGCTTGCGGGTAGCATCCAGTTGGTGAAAGCGGGGGAAGATGATTTTGGCAACCTTCTTCTTGCTATCCTTTTGCGTCACCAGGTAGCGTCCCAGGATCTCCAGCCAGCTTTCGCGCTGCCAGACCTCTTCCCACAGGTAGGCCGTGCGGTGACCGCCCTTCTCGTTGACGGGGTTGCCGGCAGCGCCGTTGTCGCCTCGATTGAAGGGAAGAAATGAAGTCGCAGTACCCACCAGCTTTGTGGTCATCCGCACTTCGCAATTGCTAACGGCAAAATGTACCAGCGCCCCGTTGAGAAAGGAGAGGAGCGGCTCAGCCGCCGCCTGCCCCTTGGGTTTGGGGTGGCGGTCAAAGCGGTACTGATCCACTGCATCCTCTATCGATTGGGTAAAGTCTGTCTTCAATTCAACCGTGCCTACCGGCAGGCCGTTGACGAACAGCACCAGGTCGATGCAGTTTTCGTGATGGAGTGAATAGCGCACCTGTCGGATCACCCGCAGCCGGTTGGCGGCGTATTTTTTCAGGATCTCCGGGTTCATAGCCAGGGCCGGTTTAAACTGGCTTAAAGTAATTGGCTGGCGTAGGCCGATCATCTCAAAGCCGTGGCGCAGCACCTCCAGGGTGCCACGGTCATCCAGTGATTTGCGCAGTCGATCCAGGAGCACCGCTTCGGCAGCCGGGCCGTGGTTCTTGGTCAGCGTCTCCCAAGCCTTAGGCTGGGTGGCCTCTACCCAGGCGATGATGTCTGCCGGGAACAGGGCGTGAGCCCTGTCGTAGCCTTGGGCGTCCCCTTCGGCATAGAGCCAGCCGTGGGAGGCCAGGTGGTCGCAGATGTCAGTCTCGAAATTTATTTCCTTGTGCAATCCTGCTGATATCATGTATCCAATTCCCTTCTTATTAAGGTCAAAGGCCAATAATCAATTTCTTAAATGCTGACCAACTCAAATCCTTAAATAGACGTTCAAGAGATTTGGGAATCACCCTGTCGTCTTTTTGAAAATTTAGGCTTTCCCCAGTTTTGAAACTGAAATGCTGGAACAAATGCTCTATGGACTCCTGCTCACCGACCATTTCGCCAATGGTAACCCAATGTCTGACCGCCGCGACGATTTCAAATTCAGCAATCTGTGTTCCGCTTACGACGGACTCTCTTGATAAATCACCCTGCCAGCGAGCAACCAACAGGCCATTTTCTTGATCTTCTGGATCCGAAGGACAAAGGAACAACGTACCATCTGTTATTCTCTCCGCGCCACAGTTATCGTCAACCTCTTTAAGCTGAAACTGGGCCAGGTTTGCCAAGAAAAAGACAATGCGTTGACTCAACGTGGTATTGCTCATGCAACCTCCATTGCAGAGAAGTCGATATATTCTCTCACATCAATTTTCCCGGTCACTGCCGCCGAGATCAGGGCCGTGCGACGCTCTTACAGCAAAGTGATGGCGCGGTGGGCCTCGGAGTTTGTGGAACGTACACCTGACATAAATCTTTTTGTGTAAAGCATTTCCATTTTTACCTTACACAAAACAGTTAGTGGATTATCCGCTTTACACAACACGCCTGCCCTCCGCGAGATTCATTAGGGCAGGAAAAATCAGGGTGGCCGGTCGTTGGCCACTGGCCTCCTGAAGGGTCTTGAGAATCCCGGACTGTTGCAACTGGCGCAGGATAAGCATGGCTGTCTGCCGGGTCGGAATCCCGGACCGTGCCGCAAAATCACTCGTCCGGAAGACTGGCCGATCAAAAATGGCATCAAGGGCCGCAATGGCATATTGGGAGTGAGTGACTTTCGCCACCTGGACTTTCATTCCCTCATAAAGGGCAAGGATATTCCGCACCTTTTCAGCATTATCCAGCGCTTGGGCAATCACGGCCTCCAGGAAAAAGCCAATCCAGCCATCCCAGTCGCCCTCTTGGGAGATGGCCCTGAGCCGGGTGTAGTATTCATCCCGATGCGTCTCAAGATAGCCGCTGAGGTAGAACATCGGACGAGAGAGCGCCTTTTTTGAGTAGAGAAATAACGGGATCAGCAGGCGACCGATACGGCCATTACCGTCCTTGAAGGGGTGGATCAGTTCAAACTGGGCATGAACCACGGCGGTCTGTACCATTCGGTCGACATCGTCAAAGGCAAGATAGCGCTCCCAAGCCTCAAGATGATCGAGCAATTGCAAGGGACTGGGCGGCACAAAGGTTGCCTCGGCCATGGTGCAGCCTGGCCTGCCGATCCAGTTTTGGTCCAGCCGGAAAGACCCCGGTTCCTTGTTTGCCCCCCGGACGCTGTCCATCAACATCTGGTGCATCTCCTTGACCAAGGACAGGGAAAGCTGGCGATGGGCCAGTTCAGCGGTGGCGGTAAGCAGCGCCGTGCGATAGTTCACGACCTCCCGAATGTCTTGGTCTTTCTCTGGGGAAAAAGACTGCCCTGCCTCGTGCTCCAGAACCTCATCGAGAGTCGCCTGCGTCCCTTCGATCTTTGAGGAGAGTACCGCTTCCTGTGTCGTCAAGGGCGAAAGGAGTACCGCCGGGTTGACAACGCCTTGGAGCAGCCCGTCATAGCGGGCCAGTTCAGCGTTGGCCCTGCCAACCAGGCCGATTAGACGGCCATAGTCGAGATTTTCTGGTGGCAGTGGATGCGGGACAAATGGTTCCATCAGGCAACTCCTTGTAAATTGATCTTGCCGGTCACTGCCGCCGAGATCAGGGCGGAGCGGCGCTCTTGCAGCAGGGTGATGGCGCGTTGGGCCTCGGTGGTGAGGGTATCGAGGCTGGTTGTGTATATATCAAGAAATGCCGCAATCGCAGTCTGCTCAACGTATGTGGGTTTTGGAAACCGATATCTACGTAACTGCTCCCCTGTGAGATGCGCAATTGTCGACGTTCCTCCAACTTTGAACACGCCAGTTGCCGCAGCCCATACAAATGTATAGAACAAAAAACGAGTGTGTTCAGAAGCGTCTCGTGGTCGCACACGGTGCAGTGCCTTCTGAAAGCCACAAATGCCAACTAAGTCTGCAACCATCGCGGCGCGCCCGACTTCACCACCTTCACAAATTAACAGGTCGCCTTTCTGTACTGTGTATCGAGGGAACTCAACCTCTTGAATATCCATTTCGGGAAGCTCTTCGTAGTTAATTGAATCCCACTGCACATCGATGTTACGAAGATACGGAACCAAGTGCGTGCCAGTAATGCGTTTCTCGTCAAGCATCTTGCCAAGTTCGATAGAGTAGCGAGAGTTCAGTGTTGGGGTAACCCAATGCTCCGGCATCACCCCCAGCCACTCAACCCCCGAATCCTTCATCGGTGCATCCGGGTTCAGCCCCTTGGTGACGGCGTGGGAGATGGTAGCCTGGCGCTTTTCCGCCAGCAGGGCAATCAGCCGCTGCTGTTCGGCAATCAGGGCGTCAATCTTGGCGGTCTCGCGGTCAAGAAAGACGGCGATGGCTTGTTGCTCTGAAATAGGAGGCATCCCAAGATGAATGTTCCGCATTTCCGAATAATTCGTACTCCAAAGATCGGCGACGATCCCTTTGCCGTTCCGATAAAACTCTTCTTGAAATGGTTGGCAGCGCAGGAGGTGATGCACAAACGGGGTGTAGACTTGTTCTTGTGGGCGGATGACGGTACAGATCAAAGAAACCGAGCCATCACGATCGGACACACCGGAGGAGCCTTTCCGGTCGGATCGGCTGTTGATCACGAAGTCGCCTTTGCATACCTTCTTCCGGTTATCTCCATCGTCCGTCTTGGCGGCTGTATCGAGTTGAGGCACGATTCCGTTTTTGGTTACGGACAGGGCTGGATAGTCCTTGTCGCTGACCTTCTCGCGCCGCTCGTTGAAGTAGTAGCCAATGCGCTTCACATCCCAATGTCCCGGCACCTCCCCCAGCCATTCCACCCCACTCTCTTTATACCTCTCGTAGCGAGGAAAGCTCATACCTCGCCTCCTGCTGAAGCATTGGTGGTGATCTCGTTTTCTTCCGAATCCCACATTTCACGGTAAGCGTCTATGTGACGGGCGGTGGCGAATTGGTCCAAATTCCAGTAGTGACGGCAAAGCTTTTTATAGAGAACGAGCGCGGGCTCATAGCCGCAGAAGCTGAGCAGCTCGTCGAGCGTGTGCTCGATGTGGCTGATGTCACGGCTGCGGGAGTGCAGGATGCTCTCAACGACAGGGGTATATTCCCGGACTACCTGCCGATTCAGCGCCTGGATGCTTTTTGCGATGCCGCAAATAGATTGAAGATGGCTGTCATAGTTCATTTTGTCAGCCCCCCGATCATTGCCAGAATCCGGTCGGTGCATTCCTTCAGCTCGGCATCTATCACCACCAGCGGACGTGGCGGCGCAAAGACGTAGAAATGGCGATTGAAGGGGATTTCATAGCCCACCTTGGTCTTGTCATGATCAATCCAGGCGTCGGGAGCGTGGGGCAGCACCTCACGCTGGAAGTAGACCTCGACATCCTCAGCCAGCGGCACGTTCTCGGTATCGCGTAGGCTGCTGTCGGCGAGCGGTTTGCCCTTGAGTTTGCCCTTGGTTCCCAGAACGATCTTGCCCTGCTCATCACGCAACGGACGCTCGACGGTGATGGTGCGGTAGCCAAAATCCTGATTTTTGAAGATACGGGAGATCGGTTTACCATCGGCCTCGGCCTCCACAAAGGCACCAAAATTCTGGGTGATGCGGGCGATATGCTCATCGGACAGCTCTTTGCGCTTGCTGCCCAGGCTTTTCCGCATCTTCTGCCAGAAGGCAGAGGCGTCGATCAGTTGCACCAGGCCCTTGCGGGACGCTGGCTTGCGGTTACTTAGTATCCAGATGTAGGTGCTGATGCCGGTGTTGTAGAACATATCTGTCGGCAGGCCAATGATTGCCTCCAGCAAGTCGTTCTCCAGCACATAGCGCCGGATTTCGCTCTCGCCGCTGCCAGCGCCGCCGGTAAAGAGCGGCGAGCCGTTGAGGACGATGCCGAAGCGACTGCCGCCTTCCACTGCCGGGCGCATCTTGCTGATGAGGTGCAGAAGAAAGAGCAAGGAACCATCGGAGACGCGGGGCAGGCCAGGGCCGAAACGGCCATTGAAGCCCTGCTGTTCATGCTCCTTGCGAATCTCTTTTTCGACCTTTTTCCACTCAACACCAAAAGGGGGATTAGAAAGCATGTAGTCGAAGGTCTTGCAGGGATGGCCGTCATCGGAAAGAGTATTGCCCGCCACGATATTGTCCACGTCCTGCCCTTTGATCAACATATCGGCCTTGCAGATGGCGTAGGATTCATCGTTCAGTTCCTGGCCGAACATGGTCAGACGGGCCTGGGGATTTAGCTCTTCCAGGTGCTCACCAGCGGTTGACAACATGCCCCCGGTGCCAGCGGTGGGGTCATACATGGTGCGGACCACGCCGGGTTTGGCCAGTACCTCATCATCCTCGATGAACAGCAGGTTGACCATCAGACGAATGACCTCGCGGGGGGTGAAGTGCTCCCCGGCTGTCTCGTTGGAAATCTCGGCAAACTTGCGGATTAACTCCTCGAACACCAGGCCCATCTGCGAATTACTGACGGCCTCCGGGTGGAGATCGACATTGGCGAATTTCTCGACGACCATATACAACAGGCTGGCCTTGGCCAATCGTTCAATCTGGGTGTAAAAGTCGAAGCACTCGAAGATGTCCCGCACTGCCGGAGAGAAGGCCTGGATGTAGGAGAATAGGTTCTCCTTGATATGATCCTGGTCCCCCATCAGCTTCTTCATATCCATGGGTGAGGTGTTGAAAAAGCTCTGCCCCGCCTTGCGGAAGAGGAATGGCTCCGGGTTGATCTCGGCCTTCTGCTTGGCGGCATATTCGGTCAGTACCGCTTTCTTGGTGGCTTCAAGCACACAGTCAAGGCGGCGCAGCACAGTAAAGGGAAGTATCACCTTGCCGTATTCGGATTGTCGGTAGTCCCCTCGCAGCAGATCAGCAACTGACCAAATGAGAGAAGATAGGGCTTGTTGGTTCATAGTATTCCTTATGCTGATGGAATCTCACGCCATTAATCATTCCATGGCGGCAAGCCCTATATCAAGTGGTTAAAAACTTATCGGGGTGAGCTTCGCTCATTATGTACCAGTAGGGATTTTAATTCGCAAGGAGATATGAGAAACTATCGTGACAGGGATATTTGATCAGGAAAATTAGGTTGGGGTTGCTTTGTTCTTTATCAGTATCTCAGTTTATGAGCTTATGCGTAGTATATTGGCGGATCACTCTGGATTTGAGGCGATTGATAGCAGATATTTTAACTATGATAATGTTTCAGCTCACTGGACCCACAATGCTTGCGGAGTCCTTGCTAAGTTGGTGGTTGGGATAATTTATTATGCGGCTTTTTTTCATGACCTGTAAACCCAGCATATAAATATGCTAGTCACATATGGCACAATATAAATAGAGACAGATTGTGCGGGAGTTATTCCTTTCCAGCTACAATCGATGAGCCATCATCTTCGGGCATCTGTGTTTCGCTCGCAGAACCAGTTACATCGTCAGTGTTCGACGGTTTTGATACCTCCCCCAGGCCACTCCATTCCCCTTTGAGATCCAGCGTAAATGGTGGTTGGTCATAGGATGGACCGACGCAGTACTGAGAATTGTCGAGCTCCTCGTCGATGTATGAGGTGGTCAAGATGACTTGATGTGGAACGTCAACGTGCTCTGAGTATTGAATTAGAAGATGATGGAACTTCCGGAAGCGTTCAGGAACCATCCCTTTGTCTTCGATATTATCTAGGATGAAAAACCTCGGCAGACGGCATTGTCCATCCTCGACAGCAAACTTGAGCAGACCTAAATAGAATGAATTTTTAAGAAAAGCTTGTGTGCTGGCAGACAACCGTCCGTGGCGCACAGTCAGGAAGTCCTTCTCGAAGGAGAAAACTAACCCAGTGGAATCATTCAGGGTATCATTCTGGTTGTCAACAACGTCCTCGTGAAGGATGCCGATAGTTAGGTCGCCGATGCGTTGCTGACAGTAATTGCGCCGCTCTTCCTGTTCGGCTTGGCGAAGTTTGAGTTGGCGTTCAATGTGCTCGAGTTTAGAATTGGCCTTTTGAACTTCTTTTTCCAACGAGTCGACCTCAGTTTGGAGCGACTCAAGCCGAGTCAGATCCTCAATCTTCCGTGTGAGGTAGCCGTAGTCCTTCAGTAACTGGGACACCTTGGCGTCTATGTGTATGGGAGGTGCAACCAACGCTCTTAATTCAGTTAGCGTGCTGTTGCGTCTCCACATCTCTTCTTTGAGAGCATTCTCTTGGTCAACCAACTTCTGTCTTCGGCCGCCAAGGATCTGTTTGCTCTCATTTATCTGGTGCTTGAGTTCCTGCTCGTACCGTAGACGTCCACCAGTAATGGCATCTCCTGTAGTGCTGGCCTTGCATAATGGGCAGTGGTCTTCGCTTGGCTGGGAGAGATCGGCAAGGCAAATTGGGCAATAGGCTAGGGTTACGCTTCCTATGAGGTTGAGGGTTCTGTTGGCCGCCGTAAGATCATTGAGGTTTGACTCAAGTGATGCGATAAAAATCTCAGAATCTGCCGCATTGAGGGAAAGACTTTCGATAGATCTCCGAAACCTCTCAATAGCTGTGTTCAGATTAGCGAGTTGTTTTTCCAGTTCGCATATTTTAGCCTGGTCTTCTTTGCTGCGTTCGGCTGCCTGATCCGTCTGAGTAGAGACTTTTTCAACCGATTTTTCGAGGGCTTGCTGCTGTTCCTGAGCCTGTTCAACAAGGTCTGCATAACTAGAGAGACGAAAATGGGGGTCAGTTTTCTCAGCGGCTTCAAGAAGGCTGTCAAAACGGGACCTTATGTAGGATAAGTGCTTAGCAACTTGAATTTGCTCTTGACGCAGCTCATGACCTTGGAGATCGTCAATGCCCAATAGCATCTCGCCAACGCTACGCCGTATGTCCTGCCTGTCGGCAAATGGTTGCCGTTCCCTGCGAAAAATAGATGTACAGTCCGTATTTTGATCGCCATAGATCATGCGGAGGACCTGATACATCGTCACGTTGGCCTGTGAGTCTACTGACTTGGTCTGTGGCAGGCCAAGATGGTCAAACATGAATTGCGAGAATGATTCTTTACTGTCGCTACGTTGCCTTCCATAGTAGCTCCAGCCAGTCAGAGACTTCATCGTTTCAGTTAATGAGCCTTCGCAGACCGCGATTGACGGGGGAGGCGAGGTGATTTCTCTCCGAAGACTCAAGGTCAGTCCAGATACGTTAAATTCTGCCTGAACCAAATCGCAAGAAGCAGCTTCGTCAGTCCATTCGACATTCTCCCCGCCCAGTACATAGAAGATCATGTCGCTAATGGTCGATTTGCCGCTGCTGTTCTCGCCACGAATTATATTAACTCCAGCATGGAAGGTCTGGTCATAGACCGCCCGACCATGACCGTTGATAACCAACCGATTGAGGAGCATGAACGGTCTATCCGTCATATTTGAACTCCAATAGTCCCGAACGGTCTTTCAGGCCATCCTTGCCGTTGAGAGGAATAGACAGCAGGGTGCTAACAGCCAACTGGTGCCATTCCTCGCCCCTGGCCTCCCATTCTTGGGCGGCAGATTGAAGCAATTCACTTGCAGAGGATTCTGCGTTGGGAGTGAGGATGCCTTCCCGATATTTGTCTCGCTGCACAATGCCCTTAGCGACCATATCCATTGCAACCTGCCCTTGTATTTTGTTCATTTGGGCAAACGCCTGTCTGATGGAATTGGGGTCTTCGTAGCTTGTTGGTAGCTGTCTTATCAGCTTGCGTAGTGCTGCGCTGTGTTTTGTGGGGAGCCTGCACGTACTGATTTCCAGTGGGAAGCATAACAAGAAGTCAATAATACGAAGTCGATCAAATTCAACACCGTGCGACCCACAGTCACAAATGACTGAAGCAAAACGCATCCAACAATGGTAAAAATCAGTCGCTGGATGGTATAGAAGCATTGTAATCCCAGTCTATGTGGCAGTTGCCGGTAAGATAGTAAAGCATGCCGGTGATCTCGGTCATCCCGACTCCAAGCGATGTCGGTGCGTTTGCAATTTGACTCGTTATGGTGTTGGCGAGGTCGGCTATAGCTCCCTCGATTGATCCCGGTTCTACGGCAGCTGCAATCCTGGGTTTGATACGGTGATTGAAGTTAGCGTAGATCTCCCCAAGAATATAGGCGTATATTTCCTGGATTGCCGGATTAAATGTAGTTTTCTTCAATTGTTTAGCGAATCGTTCTTTCGCCTCCAAGGCATCACAAATCAGATGCCCCTTGCCGCAGGCATTGAGCTTCTCGGCAAGGTCACGCGTGAGTGCGGTCTTCTTTGGATTGATCCATGAGAGCAGGCTTTCAACAAATTCTGCCGCTTCGGGGTCTTTACCAATCTGTTCGCGTAGTTGTTCGACCAGGCCCCCTAATTGGGTTTTTGGTGCCTCGATTATGAAGGTCTGACGCTTGTCGATATTGCCAGCGGCGACGTCACCGCCCGCTGTGATTTCCCTTTGGGTAGTCAATCATCGCCCTTGAAAATGTCACCACCGGCCACATCGCCCTTGGCCACGATATTCTCCTGAATAATGTGGCTGACTTTCTTGACTGAAACCTTGCTGTTCTTGACTTTATGTTCACCTTTTATAATGTTGCCACCTGCCACATCCCCGCCAGCTGTAATATTCGATTGTCGAATTTTCCGTTTAATAATCTGGCGAACAAAAATGCCGCCACCTAATAGAGCCGTTACGATAAATATAATCCATCCAGACAATCCGATTTCTAAATATTTTTGCATGGTTATCTTCTAATATCTCGCATGTTTTTTATACTAAGTCCAGCGTATCGTATATGCTTTATATCAGTAGCTCTGCTATATAACAAATGATTTGTACGAATCTGTATACACATACAAAAATAACGATATACGAAAAAACAATATAGGCAAAAGACTTATGTTAATGGCCGGCATACTTCCAAAGGACACATACACCCCTATGAGCCAGTATATTCCCCGGCGATATCTCTTTAAGGGCAAACCATTTCCGTTTTCAATGTAAATTGGCACAGCGCGTTGATATCTGACCAAACTATCCTGTCCACTTTGTCCGAACACTCTGCATCTTCGAAAAGTCCACGCTTCCCATCGCTGGTACAAACTAAAATGATGCCATCCGCAGTCCCTCGCACAGCCAATCCTTCATAAGGTTTGAGTAAATTCGGATCAAAGGCTGTTGCCCGCCGGACCAATTCCCGGTCGTCAAGCAAAACTGCTTCCGCAGGATTATCCTGGGTGAACCGCATGACGGCGCGCGCCAGGTCACTGGCTGTTGCCGCCAATGGCTGCATCGTTTCATCTGTGTATTTGTGGGCGCAGCATCCAGAAATAGATACAAGAATAAACCAGCACAATAGGAAAAGGGGTCTCCTTCGCCAAAGAATAAAAAAAACATTCCTGCATGTCTCTTCCATAAGTTTTGTCTCCTGTTCTTGCGTTCGACGGAGTTATCAGGATCTGATTAGTTTCTCATCCCAGGGCCAGAGCCTTAATTCATTGCTATTATTGTCGACACCGGTGTCCAGACTCCAATCGCCAAATGCAGCTATATGATGATCGCCAAGCTTGTCGTCATTCCCGAACAAATCATCTGACAACACGGTCCATGCCTCAAGAATGTGGCCATGAGTCTTCTTGAAAATTGCCGCGAAGGAAGAGGGCTTGCCAAGATCTTGCGGCTGCTCAAAGTCAGGATTTTTGGGATCAGTCGTGTTTTTAACACTGGAACTGACAGGGACCTTGACCTTCTTAAAAAAACTCTCATCAAGCTCGCTATTTGCAGGATAGGCCAATGCCCCGCTGGCCATGTGTCGTCCAAAAACTGGAATCTTCCGCCCAACCTCAGCTAAATCGACCAGTTTAATAAAGAAAGCGTGCCACTTGTCGATCTGGTCCTCTTGTACTTGCTGAGGAGAGAAGGCGTTTTCCAGGCAGGTTTTCCAGAGCATCTCCACATCATCGTTCAAATCGATAGCAGTTCCACAGGATCTAATCTCGCCTTTCATGTTATCAGAGACGTGCAGATCTAATCCTGTGATCTCTTTATAAATCCACACATCCTGATTCATCTCGCAGCGACGGTGGTCCTCTTTATTAAATTCATATTTCCCAACCCGTATATTTACCACTGGATGTATCGTAACATCTGCAATAAGGTGGGAAACGAAGCCCAAAAGCCACGCAAATTGTTGCCGCCATTCTTGGGCATCAGGAGAATCGATACGTGCCTTATGCAGAATCGGCATAGCGCATTTGACCATTTGGTCAGTCTTGCCTTTGTGCATGAGGTCGGCCCAATCTGCGTCAAGACCAAGGTAGGGATAGTCGGGACTGACACCACCTAGATAGACAAAACGCCCCCAATGATCGAGCACGTCCTGAATGGCGGGGATTTTTCTTCGTCCCTCTCTTATAGCACTTCGAACTAATGTCAGATGTGTATATCCACCAGCCATAAAACCTCCTTTTCTGTCTCTGCTCCTGAGAGTTTGAAGATAGCTTTGAATTATCTTCAACACTGAGAGTCAACAATTTCCCCAATATACAAACCCGCTGTTTTAACCATAGGCAACTCTTGCCAATTAGTGGTGTAAGCAGGTGACTTCCGTGTCTGTTGCATTGACCACGATTTATCCTGATGCAGGTTGTAAAAAATGGACACCGTTTTCATCCATGAAAAACGTTAAAGTAAGGGACTTTTCCTTTACCGGAAAATCCTGGCAAAGCGCTCATTAACAACCTGCAGGTATTTCTCCTTCATTTTGTCCGATAAAAAGCTGACTTCGAGTAAGGCCTCCCATTGTGGGCGAATATTTGCAAAGTCGGTTGTTATCTTATCAATGATCCGCTCGGTCAATCCCAGGCGATCTCTAGCAAAATACTCCAGGAAATCCTCTCGTCGCAGTTTATTCTTTCTTGCATTCAATGGTAAGGCCAGCTCTTCTTCAGGTCGAGGAAGGATAATAGTGGTGTTCAGCAGGTCATAGGCCGGGGTCAGGGAAATAATATCCTGATTGCGAATAACGGAAAAGTTTTTCAGGTGCATATCTTCGTTGCCAACCAGGAAGCTGAACAGAGTCAGACGCAGGAGTTTTACCTTCTCTACGGCCGGAAATGTGCAAAAGGTCTCAATCAATTTGGCAACTTGCTCCATACTGGAGCGATACTTTGTCTCCCGGTTTCGACCACCAAGCTGAGCAAAATCCTCAACATGTCGTTTCCCTTTATGGCCGACTCGGTCAAAGCGCTTGATAAAGTATGTCATCTCCCCGTCCTGTCCATGCAATAGACCATGCAGCGGCACCTCAATGCCTGCAAGGGAGGCGAGCCTCATAGTGAGGTCCTCATTCTCGGGTACCTGGACGTAATCAGCGATTTGCGGTTTGAGAATGTACTGCCCATTCTTATCAACGAGGATAAATTGCTGTTTCTTTATTTGCAACCTGGCCGAAAGTTTCGGCTGCACCCCCTGAATTGACATCTTCTGGGATCGAGCAGCGGCCTCCTGTCTCAACTCCAATGAGGTAAAGGAGAGGGGTTGCAGGTTAGTGAGCTGGCGGGAAAGGCGCTTTAAACCACTTTGTGAGTATAGGCCCTCGCATGGTTCATAGGTGAGAGGGCAACGGTTCATAGCGCCTCTTTGATAGTGACGGCACCAACCGTATCCGCACCAACGATCAGGAGTTGACCAAATTTGTCATCGCGATCGAGCTTCTTCTGGCGTAACAGGGCCTCAAGCTGAAAGCCTTCAGGAAGCAGGCCATCAAAAAAGGGGGGAAACTCGTTAAAGCGATACGGCTCTTCCTGAACCGGCATGGTCAGTGAGATGGGTGGCCCGTTATACCCTTGTTCATATTGAAAAGAATACTCGCGGCCATTTTCTGCCTCAATGAGCTGACCGGTAAAATCATTTTCAAAAAAAACTCTAGCGCTTCGCATCGGAATGTTCCCTCAAAAAGGCCTCCCACAGGGGGCTGTGAAAATCCAGCTCAATGTTCATTACCTGCAAAACCTTGAGAAGTTTATCCAATCTTACGCTTATTTTACCGTTTTCAAGCTCATAGATCATGTTCTTGCCGACCCCGGCCAGTTCAGCCAGCTCCTGCTGAGTCAAGCCGCTTCGTTTACGATGAAATAAAATAATATCTGCGAGACTATTCTGCATAAATCTCCCTTTATTGCGGGAATTATTATTGTATTATTTTATATATGGCCTAAAATTGAATTATTATCAACATATTTACCCTGTTTTAAGGGAAAATATGTTGATAATCTAAAAAAATGCGAAAGAAGAATGATGAACAGGTCCTCAATTCCCTATATTCAGGGAATTGAGGACCTGTAGAAAATAAGTGGGAGGTTGCAGCACCAATTCGTCGTCCAGGGTCAGGTACTGCACTCCAGCATACGATACATAGTAAAGAAACAAGAGAATATTCTTGTTTCTTTCTACGAATCACGAAGGGAGGGTCGGTCTGGAAAATCGAGAGCGGGATAGACAATATTACGGTAATGACTTACAATTCGAGATGGCTTTGGTATATGTAAAGGTATGTGAGAGCGATCTCAAAATGCTGTTGAAGTTGTGAGTAGTGCCAAGCCGTTTTGATTTGGTATTTTCATTTCGAATGAAATGGAACAAAATTGGAACAAATCAGTTTAATTTATTAATTATGTTTTGCATAAACATATAGTTACCGCACACACCCAACGGACTTCTAATCCGTAGGCCGCGCGTTCGAATCGCGCCGGGCGCACCAATAAATACAAGGGGTTAAGTCATTACGGCTTGCCCCTTTTTTGTTTATTTTTCGTGCTGGGTAACACATGGGTAACACTTGGAGAGAAAGCCGCCTTTTTTGACTGGTTGAAAAGTCCTGTCCAACTTTTTATTTTTTTTTGATCATTTTTTTAAGTTCTTCAATCGGTATGATCTCCCCCTGATCATCGACGAATTTATCAAGTGGTACCTTGCCGGATCGGAACAACCTCCCCCGCTCTATGCCAAGAACATCATTCTGGAAGGCTGTAGGTTGTTTTTTTAACCATGATCCGTATGTTGTTTTGGCATTTACCGGCCCGTTCATGCTGGCACGCTCCATCTTCATGCCAGGTATAGCAAACTTTGGATTAACAATTGCTATTCTTGCACATCGGCATCCAGCATGAGCTGGTATCGTTGGCCCTTCTCCATTCGGGAATATTTTACCATCTCTGCCCGCACAAACAATACAGGTTTTGCCGTCTAAAGCAGCCGACCATTTTTCACCCTTTAATATTTCCGTGTTTTCTTTATATGCTTCGTTCCAAGTTTTCTGTGATTGCAGCGCGGTAACCGCTACGTCATTTTCAGAATATGCGGGGCGAGATTGCGTTTTGGCTTCTGCCGGTAAAAATATCTCAAATAAGTTCTTCAGCAAACCCATGTGTACACCTCTAAAGATTTTCATGACTACCCAAAAAAGTTAAAAAACTAATTTAGTTTCTGTTATGGGGGGTGCTTCTGTCAACACAAATAAAAAAACCGCCTCCCTCTCGAAAGAAAGAAGCGGTAAATGGGTTATCTTCGGCGGTGTTGTTTTACGCCACGTTCTCAGCAGCCTTCAGCTTTGCAGTTCTGGCAAGGCTGTCTTGCCGTTCCTTCTCATGCCGGGCCTTGTTTCCCGCCACCACTTCAGCCTGAAAAGCATTCTGCCTGGTCTGCTCATTGACGCGGGAAATTTCATTTTCCCGATATTGACGCATGACTGCGGCAACCTCATCATAAGCAGCTTGCGCCGTAATGCGGATAAACTCTTCCGCCTCGGCCTCACTCAAAGCCATGTTCTGAACGCGCTGGAAGGCATCGCCAATACATTTCAATTTCATTACAGTACCTCCAGCTCAGTCAGGGCATGACCATAAGAAAGCTTCTCTGTGGGGTCAACATGCACGCCGCGCGCGGACTTCTCCAGGATCGCCATATTAAGTCGGGCCGCCCGT
>Ga0180732_1000667_pt1 | contig 26776 bp, 42 predicted proteins | sample KR11_01MetaG_FD_148674 | JGI IMG/M metagenome (GOLD analysis project Ga0180732, IMG submission 148674) | Groundwater microbial communities from the Olkiluoto Island deep subsurface site, Finland - KR11_0.1 MetaG | ecosystem: Environmental > Aquatic > Deep subsurface > Groundwater | place... | reverse complement strand
ATAGCAATACCAATACCAATACCAGTAATTGTATCAATTTCAGATAATGTTGTAGTATCAAAAGTTGTTGCCTCGGTTTCACATACTTCTAATGTTGCACAAATTGTAACAGTCGGTGCACAAGTTGCTGTTCAAAAGGTAGTAGCAGCAGTTCAAAAGGCATCTCAGGTAGCACAGGAAGTGTCAGTACAAGTACAAGTTACAATTACAAAAGTCACTGCGGGAGTTATTAAATCATCAGCGGTATCACAAGAATTTATCGTTTCAAGTGCTGTTGCAGTATCCAAAACAGTAGCATCAGTAGCAAAGAGTATGGAAGTTAAACAAATAATTGCCATAGGAAGTGCTGTAACAGTTGTTAAACTCGCCGCTGTGATCAATAACAGACCTATAATACAATTTGTGTCTCCAACACTTATAAATAATTCAAATAATGATACCGGAATCATAAGAATAAATACGACTGTAAGTGATTCTGATGTAAATGATAATCTTACTTCTTTTGTAAATACAAACAATTCTTTGTTATCGTGGTGGACATTTAACAATAATAGTTTAAATGATTCATCTGGTAATAATAAGAATGGAACACTATATGGTAACTTAAGTAACAACTTTACAACAGGTAAATTTGGAACTGCATTATATACCAATCGTTCTAACAGAAGTTTTGTAGACTTTGGTCCAGATAATATAAGTGGTCTTACAAATTTATCAATTGAACTATGGGTTAAACCAGATGTAGGACAAGAGGTATGTCATAATATAAGTTACGATCATGGTAATTATGGAATACTCGCAAGTGCAAATGATTACTATGCATCAACTACTTGGTCGTGGCAATTAAGATATGGTGCTCCGACAACTTGTTCATTAGGATGGCAAGTTAATCTTGCAAGTGGTGGATTGTGGGTTCAAATACCGCACAACCTCTCCACTATAGATTATACACACATCACATTAATATTCTCTAATGGAACCGATTTAAAGATGTATGAAAATAAAACACTTGTAGATAGTGAAACATTTGCTTCAACAACAATCTCAACTAATGTAAATAATAAAATATTAGCTGGTTGTGATGGATGGTGTAATTCAAACACTCTTTATAGCGGTGCTCAAGATGAAGTTAGAATGTGGGGTAAAGCATTATCTACAGATGAAATTAACGCGTCTGATGATGCAAGAACTAATTCATTAAATGCAACGTTTAATGATATAACTCAAGGAATCTTTAATTTTACTGCTTATGTTCAGGATTCTGCTGGTTCTATAAACCAAACTGAAACAAGATATATAACAGTTATACTTCCACAAATCTACGTTAGAAGCGTAAACCAACAAGTAACAATTGGAAATGCAATATCTATATCTAAAGTGATAGGTCCAGTTAGCTATAATAGAAATGTATCACAACCAATCTTAATTGGACAAAATGTAAGTATATCAAAGACAACAGCATCAGTTAATTATAACAGACCCGTTAGTCAGTCCATTTCACTTAATCAAAATGTTAAAATCACAAAGACAACCGCAGGTGTAAATCGTTATAGGAACGTTACACAAAGCATGACAATAGGAAACTCAGTAAGTGCACGGAAGACTGTAGCGTCAGTAGTTTATAATAGAAATGTAAATCAAAACTTTGTTGTTGGACACTCTGTAAAAATAAGTAAGAGTGCTGTTTCAATTGCATATAACAGAAACATTTCACAACAAATTAATTTCAATGGAATCGTTAGTGTTTCTAAGATAGCATCTCCAACTATAAAGGGGGTGTCTGTTACTCAAGGTATGACAGTATTTAATAGTGTTAGTGTGTTTAAAGAAACATCATCAATTTCAACTAATGGTTCTGCAAAACAAAATATAAAAATATCCGATATTGTAACTATATTTAAGACTGTAAATATTACAAATCTAGTTAACTTCACATTTAGTAATATAGCACAAACAGAAACAAGTATAAATCCAGTAACGCAGTATAATACAATACGAGTCGATGTTACAGATGCAGATGGATATATTAACAATGTTTCATTAGGAATAACATTTAACGGTATAGAAACAATATATCCAATGATAAACGCTTCGGGTAATACAATTACGTGGTCTTATGCATTTACAAGTGGTACTCCTGGTGTGTATTCTATAACACATTTCTATGCAATGGACAATGCTTCTGGTTTGAATAGTACAACATCTAATTTATACTTTGTTATTACTCAACCAACTGGTTCTGGTTCTGGCGGTGCAACACCCACGCCAACACCAACGCCTAGTCCTACGCCTACACCAACAATAACACCAATACCTAATGTTACAACACCATTACCTACACCAACACTACCTGGAGTAGTTGTAGTACCACCACAACCTGCATTTTCAATTGAACAAGCAATAATGCAATTTGCTACTGATCCTTCTGGATATATTAGTACTTTATTATCAGATTTTGATGAAGCATTGTCAAATAATGTTTATGTTGGTGATATTTATAGAAGAATCGGTTCACAAGGAGTTTTAATGATTGTAATCTTAGTTCCTTGTCTGTTTATTATATTAAATAAGAATGACAAACGCTATCGGAGGAAGTAATTATGTCAAAAGTTATACATCACATAGGTAAAGGAAATTATTTGTACGAGCATCGTAGAGAAGGATCTAAAGTTAGATGTTACTATATAGGTTCGGCAAAAACTAAAAATGGTAAAACTTTAATATGTCCTAAGAAAGGTAAACCATATGAATACACTAAACAATTAAATGCTGCTATAAAAGATGAAAAGTCTGCTGTTCCGGAATACAATAAATTAAAGAAGATAACAAGTAGTAAGAAGGATAAGAAGACTATCTCTAAAATAATCAAAGATGAAAAGCGTCACCGGAAAGAACTTGAAAGTATTAAACGTCAGAAATCCGCGATGAAACATAAGAACGTCCTGGGTGCTGGTGCAAAGAAACGAAAATATGCAGGTTTAACTGCCGATGAAAAGTTTACAGTAGTAATGAAAGAGTATAAACGTGGGACTTTACATAGCAGTGATGGAAAAATTGTAAAGAAGAAGGCTCAAGCAATTGCTATAGGATATAGCGAAGCCAGACATATCGATCCAAAATATGGTAGAAAAAATTATGCAGGTAATTCAAAACAAAATAAATATGATAATGCATTTAAATATGCTATAAATAAAACAAAATCAGACAAAACTATTAAATATAAAATAGTTAAAGATGATTCTGGTCATCCTGGTGCTGCAATGTATGCAAAAGGAAAAACAATATATATATATCCTAAATATGTTGATAGTAAATATAAAACACATGTAATGTTTTCTAAAGAAGATGGAGTTAAACCACTTTCCAAAGAACAGTTTATAAAATGGAAATTATTACATGAACTTCATCATGTAAATACAACAAAGAACGGATTTGTTGGTTATCCAAAAGACGTTAAAACAAAGAAAGGAACATTAACAGGTAAATATAAAGAAGAACGTGATGCTACATTATATGCGAATAAATACATTCCAAATAAAGAATTAAAAGTATCAACATTTGCACGATATGCAAATACAGACAAAGATGTTAAAGATGCTAAAAAACACGGAGTAAATTTAACAGATTGAATAAATATTTACACAACAGAGATTTGAGGCTCTAGGTAAAATTTAGACATGATAAACTACGTACTTGAGTCTAAAAGTCTGTCCTGAGCCAAATTTGAACCTCTGGATAAACAAATTTAACTAAACAAGGTGAAAATATGCATAAAGAAACAAAGAAATATAAAATGAGACATTTTCAGGAAATTGCAGACAATTGTTGGATAGATGGAAGCATATGCCAAAACTCAGGATATTGCTGGGAATGTTCATTGTATCAATTACATCATAATAAAAATTTTGATGTTCAACAAATGCATTCAGAATTACACAACATTTAGAAAATAAGTGATGTTATGTTTGAACATGAAAAATATAAATCAATTAAACAACTTACCGATGAATGGTCGTATAAGAAACAGGAACAATATGTTGAACATTTAAATCAAATACATCAATTAAGAATATCCTATAAAGATAGTCAATGTATTTTTAAAGAAGGTCCTACAATTTGTAATTGTGAAGGTTGTTGGTCTTGTTCCATTTATTTAAAATTAAAAAATAAAAATGAATAATTTATTTATAGGATTTAAATTTGATTCAATAGCACCTTTTGTTTTTATAGGTGCTATGATACTTGTTGCAATAAATTCTTATATTGCATTAAAACTTACAAAATAAAGTTTATTTAATTTTATTAGTTCAAACAAACCTCCGCGTTTAAGCCTAAAATTTTAAAAGGTAAAAAAATAGACTTTTAAGACCTACCCCTTTTAGTAGGTATTATTTTCTCGAATTATTACTCCTCTTCGAAGTTTTCTTTTCTTCTTGTCTTTTCCACGTTTTCCAACATTCTTCTTTCCACGCATTCCTGCTTTTGTACGTTGACTAATTTTAATAGCTTCTACTGCACTAAGAGATGCAATCATTGCAATTATACCGGACTTCATTGGTTCATCAACAGTATTAAGATATTGTTCAGTATAACTATACCATTCAATTTCTCTCTTATTAAGTTCATTAAGTCTTAATAATGTAAATAATGCTCCTGCACGACTGAATCTATCAAGATTCCAAAATAAAATAATATCAAATAATTTTTTTCTTGCATCTTGAAATAATTCGTCGAATCCTGGACGTGACTTTTCATTGACAGATTTTCCTGTTACTACATCAGTATATACTTTATATATTTTCCAATTGTTTCGTTTTGTAAATCTTCTTAGATCATGTAGTTGATTTTCTAATTCTTGTTTATCTGTTGAAACTCTTCCATATATTGCTACTTGTTTCATTCTTGTATGTCTCCTTTTAAATCACAACTTTCATGAAATCTTCATTTTGATAGTGTTTCGTCTTATCAAAAATCATTTCAATACCAATTGATGTTACAGATAGTCCTTCTTCTGTAATGTGGTCTAATGCCCATTTATCAACTATCTTTTGTGATACCTCAGAAGGAAATGCACTTAAATATATCCATACATCAATTTTATTGTCCTTAACACTAAATAATTCTAGATCAGGATGTAGAACATCTTCAAGTTCAAGTATCTTATTTTTAACATATTCCTTTAACAATTCTTTATTCCAAATATTTTTATCAAATTTACCGTTTACTCTTATTATATGTGATGCAATAACCATATTTTTATTCCTCCTTATTAAATCCATTTATTCTTCTATATTCACTTTTCATTATTCCAGGATACCACCCTCTTGTAACTGCTTTAATTCTTAATCTTGAGATTTCACAATACTTACTACTCATATCAATTCCAATATATTTTCTATTAAGTGACTTTGCAGCCATACAAGTAGAACCAGAACCACAAAATGGATCAATTACCTTTCCATGTATCGGTGTAATCATTTTTACAAGATAACGCATTAATTTTTGAGACTTTACTGTTGGATGAATATTATGTCCTTCTGCTAAATCAAATTTGTTATCATCAATTCTATTATCTGCTCTTGATTTCGGTAAACTATCTAATCCCATATCTCGTTCTCGTTTTGAAGGTTTACTACAATAAAAAAATCGTGCAACAGAACCTCCATCATCATATCCTCTAATACCGCTATAACTCATTATACTTGAGTTATAATCTTTATAGTTGCCTATACTTGACTTAGTTGTTTTATATTTCTCAAATTCTTTCATTATAGGATCAGAACCATCATGAACAAGATTTGAAGGGAATCTACCAAGTCCTTTAACTTGTTCGCCTCTGTTCTTTGCATATCCTTTACCTAATATATTATTCTTATCTTGTTTATCACCATCTGGATTTGTCTTTGTTCCACCATTACTGCCAATTCTACACGCATCAAGATTTAATGCTCCTGTTCCCCATAACATAACATTTTGTGCTACCGTATGCTCGGAAAGTGGTTTACGGACGAGCCACCAGCATTCTGTCGCAGGTTTAAGTGCCGTACCAAATCCCTTATACTTCTTTGCTGGTTCCGTAATAGGTTCGTCAAACACTTTTCTACTATATTGTTTCTTCTTTCCGAGTATTCCATTAACAGTTCCGTTTAATTTATATTCATCGGTTCCAAATTGTTGTTCGACATTTCTTAAATTTTGAGTTCCACTATTGCCAAAATATGCTAATGAGTCTATTGCTTTTGATACATCCAAAGATTTTGGGAACCCCTGACCAAAAATATGTAAAATTTGGTCACGGACTTCAAACCCTGCATTCTCCAATGCCATACCTGTCCAGTGTGATGTTCTAGGTAAAGACCATACAAAAGCATGTGCTCCAGGTTTTAATACGCGTAGTGCCTCTCCCATTATGCCTGACAACCATTTTATCCATATATCTCTACCACCTTTATCTTCATCAAATTCCTTATTCATAAATCCAATGCCTGCTGGTGGATCTGTAACCATTGAATCAAAGTAATTATCAGGCATACCTTCCATTGCCAATAATGATTCTTCCCATATTATCTTGTTTAATTTCATTTTAGTGCACTCCCTCTTTCAATTTCATACATTCGTTCTTTCGCCATCATACAATATTTTTCATTTATATCTATCCCAATGTATTTTCTATTAAGCATCTTTGAAGCAATAACAGTTTGACCAGAGCCACTAAATGGATCTACTACAAGATCATTTTGTTTTGTAAATAATTTTATTAATCTCATAGGTATTTCTAATGGAAACATAAGTGTGTGACCAGTTCTTTTAGAATTAATTGGAATATCCCAAACATTATGAATATATTTTCTTTTCTTACTCACAAAACTATAATTACTCTGCTTCGTCAGTAAGAATATGAATTCATATGAAATTGTAAATTGATTAGAAGTGTTAGGTATAGGATTATTCTTATGCCAAATTACAGCATCAGGGACCATCCAACCAATCTTAGTAAGTCTTTTAACTATCTCAAATGGAAACAACAAACCTGTAGAATTACTGTAACCTAAATTCAAGGCATAAATACCATTGTCCTTTACTTTATTATATAGCAGTTCACTTACATCCTCGATAAGGTATAGAGGTTCACCAAACTCTTTTGTATAATTTGATTGATATGCATTTTTGTATGGTGGACTTGTAGCAACTAATTTAATAGAATTATCCTTAAATTCATCTATTATATCAACACAATTTGCACATATTATCTTGTTTAATTTCATATTCTTATTTCCCCATGTGTATATATATCAAATGATAACTACTCTGCATGCTTTTATAAAATAGAGCATTAGGAGGCGATGCAGATTTATAGTCACTTGATACATTATTTTATCACTTATTACACTTCCTTCTATAGTCAATATCCATTTTGTAGATTTTCAGACAAAAAATTTCAAATTTAGTATTCTTTAAATAATGGCGATCTAACTTGATATATCATATTTTTTGTTATGTTTCATTTTATATACTCCACTTTTATTCCTGTATTGGTAGCATCTTAATTTATACTTTCGACATATTACAGATTTAGTGTTATAGGCTCTACAAATTCCAAAATATTCACAATCATTATATATTTTATTTATTTTCATTATTCAGTCCATTTATTCTTCTATATTCACGTTTCGTTATTCCAGGATACCACCCTCTTGTAACTGCTTTAATTCTTAATCTTGCAATCTCACAATATTTTGAACTTATGTCTATTCCAATATATTTTCTATTCAAAGACTTTGCAGCCATACAAGTTGAACCAGAACCACAGAATGGATCAATTACTTTACCGTGTATTGGAGTAATCATTGTAATAAGATAACGCATTAGTTTTTGAGACTTAACTGTAGGATGAATGTTATGTCCTTCTGCTAAATCAAATTTGTTATCATCAATTCTATTATCTGCTCTTGATTTCGATAAACTATCTAGTCCCATATCTCGTTCTGCTTTTGATGGTTTAGCACAATAAAAGAATCTTGAAACTAATCCACTTGATTGTGTATTACTTCCTGTAATATACTTTAAATCCTTTAAAAATCCATATTTCATATTAGTTTTATGTGGTTTAATTTCCCCTGATGTATGATTACCATATTTTTCAAATTCTTTCATTATAGGATCAGAACCATCGTGTATTAAGTTTGTAGGAAATCTACCAAGACCTTTAACTCGTTCGCCTCTGTTCTTTGCATATCCTTTACCTAATATATTATTCTTATCTTGTTTATCACCATCTGGATTTGTCTTTGTTCCACCATTACTGCCAATTCTACACGCATCAAGATTTAATGCTCCTGTTCCCCATAACATAACATTTTGTGCTACTGTTGATTCTGATAATGGTTTCCTAACTAACCACCAACATTCTGTCGCAGGTTTCAAAGCAGTTCCCCACCCATTATATTGTTTGGCTGGTTCTGTCATAGGTTCTGTAATGTTCACTAATGTATTTGGTTTTAATCCCCACTCATTTTGACTATTAGAATTACTACCTTGACCTTTTCTTTTACCTATTATAGTTCTTTCAACTCCAGCTAACTTATCAATTGCTTTTGATACATCTAAACTCTTAGGAAATCCCTGACCAAAAATATGATGCACGATGTCACGCACTTCAAACCCTGCATTCTCCAGTGCCATACCCGTCCAATGTGATGTTCTTGGTAATGACCATACAAAAGCATGTGCTCCGGGTTTCATTACACGTAGTGCCTCTCCCATTATATCTGACAACCACTTAATCCATATATCTCTACCACCTTTATTTTCATCAAATTCTTTATTCATGAATCCAATACCGGCAGGTGGATCTGTAACCATTGAATCAAAATAATTATCAGGCATGTCTTCCAAAGCAAGTAAGGACTCTGACCATATTATTTTATTTAGTTTCATTTTAAACTCCTTTTAGTTAGCCTACATGCTTTAGGACTGACATCTATTGCTATAAAATTTCTACCTAATTTTTGAGCTACTTCAACAGCAGTACCACAACCACAAAATGGATCAAGAACCAAATCTCTTTTATTAGATGATGCTTTAATAATTCTTTCTAATAACGCTTGAGGTTTTTGTGTTGGATAACCTTTGCGTTCTTTTGATGCAGCATTAAGAGATGCAATTTCCCAAACGTCAGTGGGTATTTTTCCATCTTCGAGATAATAGTAATATTCTTTTCCATTTACTTCACGTATACGACATCTATTTCCATTTTTATCTACATCTTTAAAATGATCAGTTTTATCTTCACGAAATTCTTCATGAATTTCATCTGTATTAAAATAATATTTATCTGACTTAGAATAAAATAATATTACATCGTGTTTCCGTGAAAAATGTTTCTTACTTGCTCCACCTGTATGATATGACCATACTATTTCATTTCTGAAGTTCTTATATCCAAATATATCATCCATAATAACTTTAAGATAATGTGAAGCATGCCAATCACAGTGAAGATAAATGGAACCCGTAGGTTTTAAAACACGATGCATATGAACTAATCTTACTTTCATCCATGCTAAATATTCATCTATTGAATTCCAAGTATCATTAAATTCAATATAATTCCTTTGACTAAAGTATGGTGGATCACAATATATAAGGTCTATCATATTTGATTTCATTTTCTTAAGGATTACAAGATTATCCGAATGATATATTTTATTTAGTTTCATTCTAAACTCCAAGTATCTTTAATACTTTATTGATTTCATCTTCCGGTATATTTTTAAAACGCGCTTGAATGTGTTGAAATCCACAATATTCATATGATAACTCATCGTGACCCCATATTTCCCCATTTCTGTAAATTCTAATATGATATTGTCTCCATTCATCATCTTTAATATAAAGTCGACGCATTGAAGTTAACTGATTTATACAACCATAACTAAAATAATTGGGTTGGAACCCCAACATAACTAATTTCATTTCAATATTTCTTATAGTAGATGGATCAAAGTCTTTAATCTTAGATATATAAAATGGTTCCCTTGAATGTGGTAACAGTATCAAAGACTTCCAAATATTCCAAAATCGAATTTTCATATTTTTACCTTCACTAAATATTACTATTTAAAAACAACGGTTCAAAGTACCGCCTGATACTGGTTTTATGTTTTACCCTATGTGTCAACGCATATTGATTTTAAGATTTTCGAAAACGCCGTTGTTTTTAATAAAATATTTTGTGCACACCTCAATCAAATTCAAATGATTTTTTATTGTTTGATTTGATATCTCCTAAGACTTCATTCTTTGTTTCAACAACTTCTTCAATATTTATGTCTGCTTCAAATTCAGATTTTATTGAAAGATAAGATAGTGCACTGGATATTGAACCCATCAAACCACCAACTATTCCAAATGCTATATTGATTTTATAACTCATATCTTCTACTACTGCTAGTCCTAGTGCGTACAATATGATGTTTATACCTAAGAGTCCTACAATGAATCCGATAACTGTGCCATTTAGTGCTGCTTTATATATATTCATTCTTTATTCTCCTTTTATAAAATTATTTCTTTGTTATATTCAATTCCAGCTACTCTATATGCTTCCTTAATTAAAACATCTAATTTTGTGACAAATCTTGGCACTAATACTATTTCATCAATATTTCTATTATGAAATCCATTAACACGTTTAACTTTTCCATGTTTTCCTCGTATTAATGACACATCTGCTTCAATAAGGACATTACTTGGTGGTATTACCTGAATAATCTTACCACATAACGTTACATATTTTGCATTTCCTATTTTATCGGTTGATGCTCTATGTTTTAGGATCTTCAATACAAATTTTACACGTTTACCTATTTTTGCTTCTTTTAATTTCATTCGGACCACATCATTCTTTTGTTAACAAATCATTAAATTCTGAATTATCGATTACACCTTCGTGTCTATTACCATTTTTGAATATCCATGTAGGATATGCTCGAATATTATTATTTATACATTCTTCTGCTTGTCCAACGTCTGTTGTACATTCAATATAGTTATATTTTGTTTCATCAATTAGTGTTTTTTGATGCACACAATGTGAACAAGTATACGAACCATACATTGTTGGTTTATCTATTGAATTATCAGGAAAATACTTAATAGAACAACCACAATCAGTTCCTTTTGTATAGTGATAGTATTGATATGCTACTGATATTGTAAGTATTAGCGCTACAACTAATAGTATAATACCTATTTTTGATTCTTTTATTTTCATCGGACTCTCCATTCTTTATATTATAAAAATAATATGGACTTAAAATAAAATGTCCATTAAAAATGTAGGGGAAAAAAATAAACCCTACTTACATATTTCTAAACTTCTGTTTTCTGGATGCTGATAATTTCTTACCGTTGCGTCTTACAATTTTTCCCGCTTTTACGCGAGCTATTGCTCCTTTTCTGCTTATAGTAGTTCCTTTACCAGTTGTATATACTACACCAGCACCAGCACCTCCGGGTGGTTTTCCGCCTTTTCCCATGTTTTCACCTCCTGTTTATTTTTAATTTAATTTGTATCACAACATTATCTCTGATACGTTTTTCAATAATATTAATGATTACAACTCCCCTGTACTGTCTTCATCCCTTATATAACTATCGTATGAATTCGTCATAAATTTTTGTCACTTTTGATCTAATAAATTTTGGAATTGTTTTATATTTTTCTTTAAGTGGAACTAATGGATTAAATGAAATATCATCTGGAGTTTCTTTTAATAAATGTTTTAATGTTACTCCAATATCTGGATCATTAATACACCTCTTAATAAACCAATATTTATATTCATCTGATATACTCATTATTGAATCCATTATTTTTTCGGGTTGACTTTTATAGTTTTTTATCATCTTCTTTATATCAATTCCTACTATACCAGGATCGTATCCTAATGACTTTAATGTAATTAATGACATAAAACACTTAGCACACTTAGAACACACTCCTGTCTTACCTGTCATTGTATAACACGATGAAAACATATTTGTATTATATCTTTCAATTAGAATTTTTATTTCAAGTGGTCCATATATTGGATATAAAATAGAATGTGTTTGTGTAGTCGACTTTCCATATATACTTCTAAAATATTTATTAATTATCTTCTTTACATCATAACATTGTCCTAAATTACTATACATTATATAGTTAATATCCAATTCTTTTGTACTATGATTTATATCTGCTTCATCTCCTGAAAATACATGTCGTATATTGTAATGTTGTGCATATATCACATTGTTTATGTTTTGTAATAACATATACCATGCATGATATAACATAAATGGATCGTTATTCATTTGAGTGGAAAACAATTCTTTTCTTATATTAATTTTTTGTTCCTGTAAAACATTCGATATAATGATACGCATTTTACTTCCAAGTGAAATTTTTGCTACTATGTTTTTCTTTATTTCTGGATGTTTATTTAAGAATACATTTTGTCCGGTATTAAACATTAGATTATTCCATGCTGTTGTACCAGTAACTACATTATATCCACATTCTTCTAACAGTTTTATTGTTAAATAACTATCTTTACCACCACTCCATGCAGCCATAACGCATTTGTTGTTAGCAATGTGTTTTTGTGGTTCAATACCATTATTTATTGGAAATTCTAATTCTAATTTTAATGGATAATCTATAGGATATTTGGTCATTCGATACATATTATTTTGATGTTGTAAATTCATGTATTCATTTATAAAATCTAATGTTTCTTTTCTTATAGGTATATTGGACACAATCTTAACTTTCTTCTTATAGGAAGCCGCTATACAACACGTTTGAATTAATGGAATCAATTTAAAAGTATCAATAAACCTCTTATCTATATCAAACATATATTTTACATTAAATTTAATGCCATTAAGTGTCCATTTAATTTCATTTTTATCCAAAACAAAATCATTAACCGTAACTATATGCATTTGTTTTTCTCCTATAATGATGGTCTTCTGCAAAATTTATGCATTCTTTCTTCAATTTACATCCTTTACATTTAATAAATCGAATTCGAATTAATTCTATAGCTTTATAGTTCTTTGGTTCCAAACATTTGAAATGTTCTTTATTTGCTATTATATTCACAACGATCAATCCATTTATTACCATTTTGTAAATAACTTACGTCTAATACAATTTTTAATAGTTAATTCAATATCCATTTCATCTTCATTATTTTTATCCTCTATAACACAATCACCGGTTATAGCATCTCTACACATCGTACAATATTTTTCTGTATATTCTTTTATTTCTTCTTTATTCATGATTTATTTCTCCTTTACTTCTTTTACTGACATTAAATCTCCAAAAGTGTTACAACATTTAATTGTCTCTTTGAGTTTATCAGTTTGTCTATATTGTTTATATTTTCTTCGATTTCTTTTAGTATTTGTTATTGAAAGTGTCATTTTATCATTTAAAAGACGTGTGTTCTGTAATGTGCTTCTTACAACTTCACTTCCTTTTATCAACCAAATGTGTTTTGGATTTAAATCTTTTCTATTATCAAACGCAAGAAGCAGAAAATAATCTGCTATCTTATTTTTTCTTATACTAAACATCCAATTTTTATTACATGAACAATTTATATAACGTAAACATGAACTTTTAACATCAATTTTATGTCCATATCTACAAACGAAGTCATAACCGGGATTATTAATTGGCATTCTCTTTACATCTTTAAACACTTTAGACAATACTCTTTCGGCTATAACAATTCCAAGATATGCTGATGATGCTTTATTTTTGTACATAGATTTGGATAATCCAAGTCTGTGATTTGTTTGAAGTCTATAATCAGCATAATTTTTATATCCTTTAGTTTGATATAATATATCAGCATATTCTTTAAATCTAATTTTTTCTTCTTTATATTCCTTATACTTACCATTCAATTTAATGTATTTCATAGTACCTCATTTAATTAATATTTCTTTAATCGAATATAAATTTTTAAACTTTACTGCTATCAATGGATCATGAAATTGTGTTCTTATTGTTCCAACTTCTATTGCTTTCTTTGGTCTGATTGCTCCCATAATAAATGCTTTCTTAAGATTTTTTGAAATCATCACGGAAACAAAATAATCAATATTACTTCTGGACTGTTGTTGATTGATGTTAAAGAACCATGTAACATCAAATGCCATATATTTAAATTTGTTTGTTAGTTGTGCGGTCTTAACGTCTATTGTATTACCTTTTAGGATACAATCTATACCACTATCACCTTTACATTGCAATGCTACTATCTCTTTATAATCCGTTATACCAAGTTTATCAACATATTTACTGAATGCTATTTGTCCAAGATAACCTAATCGTTCTCGAAGCAACGGATCATGTGTTGTAAATACTGGTTTGAGATTCATAGCTTTCGCAATAGTATATTTAATTTCGCCTCTACACCATGCTAAATCTATTTCATCTTTTGTAAGTTTTATATATGGACGTTTCATTTTAACCTCTTACACTTAACTCCAATTAAATTTTGTAAGAACTTTGTTCTTAATCTTTCAGGATCGTCTTTCAAGTCTTTGTAATGTTCTTTTAATATGTTACAAACTACCTGTTTTGTTAATTTGTTTGTAGCAATACTTTTACTATATACTCTTCTTTTGCGTTTTTTCATTGCTTTTGTAAACTTTGGTTTGTGATTATAATGCTCTTCAATATTTGTTCTTTTATCATCTGTCCATTTACCATTTTTCATAATTATTTTCTCCTTATATATTGAACGTATTTTTGCAGTCGATGAGGAAGATGTAACAATGAATCGTTTGTTGCTGTTAACATAGGATTTACATATGACCATTTTAACGATGTATATGCTCTATCATATGTTTTATTCAACATTATTTTAGCGAAAGTGTGCATATCTTCTTCGATAGCTCCATTTCTTTTAAGTTCAGATGCAATTTTTAACATTATTTCCTCTGTTGTTTTATCCTCTGGTATGTGAACTATTGCTCTATCAGCATATATACCCTGTATCCACATTCTACATCCGGTTGTATATATTATTTTGTTGAGACGTTCTATTTTCTTCTTATCAGACATTGCTTTTATTTTTTCGTTTAAAGCTCTTTCAGACTCATTAGGAGACGTTCTAACAAAGTTATCATGTATTACATGTTTCTTATTACTTTTGCCTCCTATAGCCTTTAAAATACGTTTGATGAGTCTTTCAGGCATATCTTCAACTTCTAGTGAATCATCAACCCATTTATAATGTTGACCTTCTCTATGAATTGAAGGTGGACAAACAACCTGTTTACCATTACTACAAACTTCAAATTTATGACCTTTAATTTCTCCTGTCTTTGTTCTTGACAATCGTTTATCATATTTAAACCATGTATGATCCCTTGTTTTTATTCTTCTATCACGTCTCGTATTAATATCTATTCCTTTGAACAATTTTTTTCTTGCTATAATGTCATCAAAGTCAAAGATTATAAGTCCATTTCTTTTACCGCAAAGAATACCGATATTGTTAGTTGTATGTAGGAACCACATTTTAAGTTCTTTCTTAGAAAATTTTTTCTTTCGTTTTGTAAATTGAGGCATTAATGGTTTTTTACCTAGACGACCTATTTCTGATTTTGACATCTTTTCAATTGGTATATCAGGTATAGGACTTTCAAGTGGTATAATAATGAACCCACGCTTTTGATATTCTTTAGCGGCACGATACATTTCTTTCGTCATGATTTAAATCTACAATATTTATTTTTTCTTTTCCAATATAGTCTTAATTTTTAAGAAGCATTGATATTTGTTTTTTCGACATAGTTTTGTTACTGAATCATAATGCATATCTGTTATTCCTTGTATTTCTTTGTATGACAGACCATAAATATAATGTAAATCTGCTATTAATGAAACTCTTTTCGGTCCACGTTTCTTTAAATCAACATACGCTTCTTCTTTACTCCATTTATCATTAATGCTCGTTCTGGTTGAACAGTTCATTTTTGTGTCAATCCAATTTTTTTGGACAATGTCAGATATTTTATTCACTTTTATTTGTAATCGAGTTTTACATTTATCTGTATTTTTTATCCAATAAGTTTTTAGATATGTTTCACTATCAATAATATCACGTAATGCTAACACAAAGGAGCAATTACCTTCTGTAACTTCATGATATTCATAGTCGTGATAATCAGCATAATCCTTCTTCCAAATAGTTCCATCTTCTTCAAGATATAATGTAAAAGATTTAAGAGTTGAATAGTTCCAATTGTCTCTACTCAATCTAAAATTTATTCTACAAAAATCTTTTGTTAAACGGACATAATAATTTTCTTTTACTTTCTTTGATAAATCTTCAATTGCCCAATCGTGTATTTTTCTTTTAGTTTTCATGATATTTTCCTACTAATTATTTATTTTGTAAACAATGTCTGCCGTATTTTTATAACTGTCTAAAAATTAAGGCGTTCAACTGTCTAAAAAATAAGGTGTTCAGTGTTTTGGTGTATACGTGAGAAAATGATGAACACCGTATTCTTTAGACAGTTCATTTAAGGCTCCTAATATTGATTTATGCGATTTTTTGGTCAAAGTTCTATATAGAAGTTGCTTGCCTTATATACAAACTAAGTTGATGTAATAGTTCTTTAATTAATTGTTTAATAATAACTATACTTCTGTAATGTTCTTTATTCTTATTAACTTATTACTTAATCCTGTAAATAGATTATTAACTTATTACTTAATCCTGTAAATAGATAATAAAGATAATGATATTACTCATTATCTTCATCTTCTATATCTTTATCCTGTAAGTCTTCTTTAAAACTTGATAGAATTAAGTTATCATCTTCTTCAATAACAGTTCCTTCTTGTTTCATTAATCTTATTTCTTTTCTTATTTTCTTACCTTTCATATTTAGTTTGGACTTTATCATTTCAATTACACCGGATTTACTTATACCTTGTGGAAACATTTCTAGTATATCATCAATTTGTTGTTTTATAGAATCCTTACTTTTAAATTTGGATTTTATAATGCCTTCCGATGTTTCTTCATCAATATTACCTTCCGATGTTTCTTCAAGTTCACCACTGATATTGAAATGAAATACTCTTATCGCTATCAAAGTTAATCTTTCATTTTTCTTTCTTACAACCATTGTTACGCATTCATTTTCTATTTTCTTTGGTATAGGTGTCCTATCAAATGTGGATACATCTACAATTTCATTTTCAGAGGTCATTACGTTTAACGATTTAATACCATGCCTTACAGGTTCTCCACTATAACCACATTGGCATTCAAATGATTCTGTTACATCTCTTACTTTGGCTTTCTTCTTACATTCAGGACAACCTGTGTATTCGAATATAGATTGACTTACAACAGATCCGTTAATAATACCCATTTCACCTTCTTTTACATCTCTGTATTCAGGAAGTCTATCAACTAGTGTTTTATTTATTTTTTTAACACTGGAATAATCACCAGCATTAATGGAAGTGTAGGTTACATCCTTACCTTCGGGTTTAAAGTCGAATGTTTGTGCACCAGTTATTTTTATTTTGTCAAATACGTTTATACCAAGTTCTTTATACTGATTATAGGATTGTCCATATATTGTTGTATTCAGTTGTGATGCACCATTTGTTATTACGGCTTTAATTTTTGGAGAATTGCTTCTTGTTATTCCTTCTTCTGCTGATAGAACGTATCCATTTATAGTCAATTTTTGATCTGACATTCCGGTGGATATATCGTTAATACTTATTTTCTTTGATTCTTTCCTTTGTTTGAGTTCATTTAATATATCACCGATAAGATCAATGCCTTTATCCGCACCAATACTATATGCTATTGTGTTACGACTGAAATGACTTCCCATTGAACCAAAACTTTTAATTCGTTTATCAATTTCTTTTGTAATTTTTTTTACTGTAATACTTGGATCTGATGCTACTATTTTTTCTATTATTTCTTCTTCTGTTAGTTTTAACATGTTTTCTCCTTTAATTGTACTGTCTGTGTATTTCAGGAACTGTTGGATTCTGTAAATATTTTTCTATTCTTATCTGGCGTTCTTCTTCTTTCTCCCTATTTATTATTTTTTCAAGTTCTTCATTGGATGATACTATGTCTTTATTGGACAAATTATAATTTTCTTCTGCAATTTTGTTTATTTCTTCTTCTGTTAGTTTTCTTAGGATCATTTTAATCACCTTAACCATACTATAGATAGTTGTTATACTATTTATATCTATGCATTACAAAATAATATAGACTGTATAATTTGACACTCACAAAGCGAGGTAAATAAACACACAAAGGAGAATGTTTAATCTTTGTGACTTATGCATTATACAGTCTTATTATTTTATTTCTTCTGGTTATCCAGAAACTGTCTTATTTTTATGCATCTGTACAATGCTTTGGATACATTATGTGTCTGAAATGTAGTCATACAATCTTCTTCAACTCCAAAGTCCTTACATTTCATACAATATTTTTCTATATACTGGATTATTGGTGATGATGTTTTTCCTTTATACGATTCTGCATTTATTACGTCATGTATTGATTGTTTACTTTGTTTCATTGTTTATTCCTCTTCTTTATGTTTTACAAATTCATGAAGAAGTTTAAGTGCCTTCCCTTCTGGCTTGATTGCTTTTCCATAGTGTAAATTAAAACACTTTGGATGCCATATATTTTTCTTATGTTCTGATTTTACGATGTAAAGTGTTGTTCTATTCTTTACACCGCCAGGAGGGCATTTAACACATCCCTGACCTTGTTCATCAGTTAATCTATCTGTTTTCTTTTCTTTTATTGATACAATATTTTTTGATTTTATTATGTCTGACATATTTGATTTCTCCTATAATGATATCCCTATTTCTTTAAGTTCTTTTGTTGTTATCACATCCGCTTTTCGTGAATGTGTGCTGTTAATGTTTTGTTTTTTATACTCATCTGGAATATAAACATAGATTATATTTTTATTATCATCCAATTGTTGTTTACCTTTGTTATCAAATACAATGTATATACCATTGATTGATGCAAGATATCCATTCATTAGATGTCGGTCTATGCCAGCATTCCAGCCTTGCCAAATACTATTTTTGACTATATCTTCTCCTTTCATTATAAATCTTTGTTTATTTTTTCTTACACACGATGAAGACCAAATTAATGTTGAAGTCTTATCAGTCATTAAGAATCTATGATCCATAAATTCTTGATTCTTCTTCATTTGTGGTTTAAGGACTTCATCATAATACAATACTTTTGGATTCTTCTTATGTTTATAGGTATCATGCAATACATCATCAATTCCAGGTCGAAATAAACTATTTTGTATTTTATTTGATGTTTTACTGTAGTCACATTTATTGGATGTACCAAACCTAAAGAATAGTGTATGTGACGCTGTTACACCAACTCCTTTTGGTTTAGCTATCTTTTGTGCTCTTTCAAACAAATCTACAAAATAATCCATTGGATATCTGTAACTAATATTCTTGAATATCATTTTATTTTCTTTACAGTAATTTTTCCAGAATGGAACTTTTAATTGCCTTCCTGATATTATTAATGTTCTTAAGTGTATTGAATTGATTCCTGTATCACAAAGTTCTCCGATGTAATTTTCATAATCAAAATCTGTAACACCTTTGATAATTGGTCTTGCGGATGCTATTACATCAACTCCATTATCAGTTAGACGTTTCATCAGTTCTATTCGTTTCGTTGATGGTGGAGCTTTAGGTTCAAATTTCTTAAGTAGTTTATTATTGTTACCACTTATAGAAATATCCACTAAACTACCACTTGATTTATTTAGATTACACAACATATCAAAGTGTTCTTCACTTTCTATAAGTGCATTTCCTTTTGTGTTAAAGTAAACCGGAAGACCATAATTGGATGCAATTTGCATAAAATTTATTGTATTCCGCATTTCAACTTCTTCTTTTAGAAATGGGTCACTCATTGTACCATTTTCTATTAGTCCTCTATGTAAAAGCCAATATTGTTGATATGATTTTGGATTATATTTTTGTTCTTCAAATATCAATTTACAGGCATTTAGTATATGAACTATATTTCCTATCTTTATCATTTTAGGATCATATATTTTATGTTGTCTTGCTAAGTTTCCATACGCCATCTGTTTGGAAAAGCAGTAGCTACAGTTATTACTGCAAGCACTTGAATAGGAATCAAATCTAAGTGGTATTTTATTAGACCAAAGTCTGAGTCCTGCTGTTATCCATGATAACGGTCGGAACTTATCGAAGTACATTGTAACTCCTTATGCATGTAGTTCTTTCAGTTGTGCATCTTCATATAGTTCTGCCGGAATCGTATTGTCATAATCTGTTATAACAAGTGTTTTGTTACAGCAATATGGACACGCATCATTTATTAGACTTTCATCTAAAACAATAAATGCATTTCTACAGTTTGTACAGTTTATAGTTTTCATTTTATATTCCTCCTTTTGATATAACCTTTTGACAGTCTTCTAAGCAACTCATTATAGGATATTAGTTTATTTTTATTTTCACTCATATCTATTCTTACTTGTTCAGCTACTTCTGCGGTATCAAGTCCTATTGATATAAGCTTGAAACCAGCGGTTTGTTTTATGTCTTGTTGTTTCATATTATGTTTACATCTCCTTTAGTTCTTCTTGTTCTTATCCATATTATTGATTGTAATCTTGTTTTTATAGATTTGATGTTTCTATATAGTTCAATATCCCCTGTTTTATTTGGTCCGTGTATAATATTCTTATATTTTTCATTAATATAATTAAGTTTATTAAGTGAGCGGACTTTGTCATTAATTGAAAGAGAAGAACGACAGATTTGTTCTTCTGTTTTTATCTCCAAATCACGTTCAATCATTTGTTCGATGTGTTCAGGTATTATAGGGATATCATCAGATTCTTCTTCTACTACTTCTATTTTTGATTTTATCTTATTCATATTTATCACTTATTTAGGTTGTATACTTATTCTTTTACCGTTCCAGAATGAATGACCATGATATATTTCAACAATAGATTTATTGTTATCATTATCAAGAAATCCTATATCAAAGCCACCATCTGCTTTACAAACAGTGATTTTTAGATCACTGTTTATGTTTGATATTATTAGTATATCGTTTTCATTTTTCATTTCAATTTGATGATCCATTATTCTTCATCCTCCAAATTTGTGTTTGATACTACGTGATCAAGCATTTGTTCAAGCAGAGATTTGAAACTTGATGACGAAGTGTTTTCCATTGAACATGCTGTAAATTCTTTTCCAAATTTATCGAGGTGAGTTCTAATTTTTGGAAGTATTTTGTCTTCAACACACTTTGTTTTCCCAACATTAAATTTTGTGCCATTGTTTTCACACTCAATAAAAATACTGAGTCCCACCATCCCTGGCATGTTGTTATCGTATGACGTTGATGTATATATTCTTGCTTTACGTGGTATCATATATTGATTTTTTGTCTCAACTTCGATTGATTTATCAATTGTTTGTATTTCAGTTGTCATATTTATTTTCTCCAAAGTCATCTTTTATACTGGTATTATCCTTACAAGTTCCCAGATATCTTTTGTATCACATCGCGAATCTGTCCATACTTCTATTCCGATGTTTGTTCCTGATGTTCCGATTCCGTATTCGAATACGCTGTCTGGAAGTTTTTCAAATTTGCTTAGTAGGATTCCTTCAATTTCATCTGGATCTTCTTTTCTAATCTTTACCATATTGATTTTTCTTGTTTCAATTACTTTTCCGTTCTTTCGAAGTTGATATGTTTCGGTTGTCATATTTATTTCCTCCTTTATTAATTTATTTTTGAACATTCTTCAAATTGAGATATATAGTTATTGATATAATCCATATATTCATCTTTTGATTTATTTTTACCAAATCCAGGAAGTATTGGACTGGGTATGTTTACATTTCTTCGGACACTTGTTGGTACTGTTTTATTTGATTTCTTATTCATAGTTTATTTACCTTCTGTAAGATTGTTTCTTACTAATTATTACTAGATGTCTTGTTTATATATAAAGGTTTTGTAGATGGCAACGCATAGTGGTTTACAACGGGTGTAAAGTAACTCTTTATATACTAATATGAAACCCTTAACGCATTTGGTAACGCCCAACACATATATATTTATAAAGTGTTTATTAATAATTAGGTTTAGTTGTATTACAAAATTTGATGTATATATCCTAAAATAATTGTTTATTTATCCATAAAAAATGTATAAAAGTTTGAGATAGTTATATAAACAATAGAGTAGTATTATATAAGGTTGCATTCTTGTAATGATGAAAATTTTATTCATTACTTAATGTCGACAAATTGGAAATAAATAAAACATATAAAAGGTGAAACAATGAAAGATAAGAAACAAAAAATCAAAAACGTGGGTTTTGGCGGAGCATTAGCTTGTTTTAAGGACGTTGATACTCCTGCAGAAGAAATATTTGGTTCAGATCCCATTGGATATGGCGAAGTCGTTAAAAGAATTCATATATTTATGAAGGAAAATGATCTTGTAACAAAACCTAAATCCAGTAAGAAATCAAAGAAAGTTGTAGAAGAGGATGAAGAAGAGTCAAGTGAAGAAGAAGATGAAGAGAGTGAGTGATCTTCACTCTTTTCTTTTGGAGTTAATACAATGTCAAAACTTGTTTCAATCGATGATGAATTAATTTATTTGTCCCTATGGGCACAAAATGTAAAGTATAAGGGTATAAAAATGTCCCAAGGAGCTGCTATAAAGAAATGTATAAAAACAAAAAATTGGGCATCGGCTATGGAATACAGAAAAGAAAAGAAAAAACAAATACAAAAGGCTATGAATGAAATATTATAACGAAACGCATACAAATATTCAACGTTTCAAATGGGAACTCCCTAATAAATCGTCCCATGAGATAAGGCGTTTTCTTATATGTATATTCTTTACGCCTACTTATTTTGTTGAATATTTGGCGGACTTTCAATTATGATAAGGACATAAGGACATAAACATGATTAAAAAATCAAACTTAATTATTGGAGTTATACTTATAACTTTTGCGATAGTGTCAATAATTGCATATAATGGTGGATTTACAAAAGGTGAACAACATTGTAATTTACTACAAAATCAATCAATTTTGGACTTTCAACGTGGATATCAAGAAGGAAATGAATATACTATTGGTGTCATGACTAGTTTCTATAATGATACACTGGGAGTCAATGCTACAAAAACTATGCAACGTGGATTTGATGATTATTCAATTAGGAAAGAATTAAATAATGGTGGAACATGATAAAATTAAAAATAGTATTAATAATATTTTTATTGGCGTTAGTCCATGTGATAAGTGCAGATCCAAATAATATAACTATTTCTTATCCAATATGGGATAGCCAGAATGATCCTGTTACATCAGATTTTATTGTTGGAGTGATGGTTACGGATATTACAGCATCATCAGTTCAGGCAAAAATATCTGGTGGAGTATGGACTTCGCTTGGTCAAATTACAAATCAGATGTATGAAGGAAAATTAAACATATCTTCATGTACTGATGGTATGAACACAATTACAGCACGATATCAAGCATCTGGTTCTCAATCATATTATTATGTTTTGGTCCCAATGCAAGTCAAAATTATTAAACCATTACCACCAGTTCCAACATATGGTTCTGTAACTTTCACAGTTCGTAATACAAATAACGCTCCTATCCAAGGAGTACTTGTCCGACCTTCGGAAAATGTCACTGATGCTAGTGGTATTGTATCAGTGGGACATCAAAATTTAAATACACCTATTACATTCTCTTTTACAAAAAACGATTATAATTCATCAATTCAATATATTACTTTCACAAATAGTGTATTACTCCGACAATCGGTGACTATGGGAAAAGTAGGAGGAGATTTAAGGGATTTTATAGTTAGTGGTTATGATGGTCTTGGACTTGAAAGATCATCTGTTGTAACAATAAAAGATACAGTTAGCGGTGAACGAATTGATGGTGCAAATGTAATAATCTATAATGGTCTGAATGTTCAAAACGGTCCTTTTATAAGTACAAATGGAAGAGCACTTGTAAGTATTTCAGGTACAGATGCTGGATATTACATGATTGAAGTTTCAAAATCTGGTTATAATACATGGGACGATGATTTTCGAGTGTGGGCTGTAGTAGTACCACCAACACCAATTCCAACACCGACACCAGTAGTAACACCTAATCCGGTGATTATACCTAATGAAAGATATTATGCTGATGCAGATATGAAACTTACAGCAGAAGAATATAGAGCATGGATGGGTGTTCAAGAAAATAAAACAAGAGAAGCAAATACAAAAGCATCACAAATTATTCCGAATACTCCAATAACTAATAGTTCAGATTCAGGAATTTCATTAATTTCAATTTTTGTATATCTTGTGTTCCTAATTATTTTATCATATTCTTCATATATAGGTTATAATCGGTATTGGAAGAATAGAAACAAACCAGTAGATATCGATGACACAACAGATGATAAGGATGTTATTTCTTCTCTTGAACAACCTAATACATGTATGACTACTGTTCGTATAACATGTCCTAAATGTAATACGTGGTTTGTGGATATGCCATCGGACTTACCAAAAACAATAATGAACCAAACATTAGAAAGTCATATTCAACTTGCACATGAAAAGGTTTACACAACACCCAAACTGAATCCAGAAATTGACAAGAGAGTAATATTGCCTCCTATTAATTCGGCTGGAATGATGGGTATTCTTGGTGGTTCTGATGCATTGATGCCAGTAAACCAATTACGGGAAGAAAGTCTCGTTGATAAAATATCAAGGGATCTGACACCAAATGTTATAGTTCGAAAGCCAAAACAAGAAGAACCAGAAGTTGAGGAAGACGAAGAGGATGAAGTTCCTGTAAAGAAGAAGAAATTTAAACAAATAGTTGAAGAAATAGAAGAAGATGAAGAAGAGGAAGTAATTAGACCAAAGAAGAAAAAATTTAAGAAACAAATTGAAGAAGACGAAGAAGATGAAGAGGATGAAGAAGAAGAGGAAGAAGAAATAGTAAAAGTTAAATCAAAGAAGAAAAAATTTAAAACAAAGTTTAAGAAAACAAGATAATATTAAAGGAGGGATTAAAACATTACTGTTTTAAAGTCGGTACTTCTGAATGATAACGTAAGTCAACTCATTGAAGATATTTCAAATTTTTGTTCATATAAGAAATATCATATGTTGGGTGGAGTAGACGGAAATTGCAATGTAAGAATTACATCATCTGATTTACTACGTTTTATCTTTACTAAAGTCCAGAACACTAATCGCAGTAAATTAGAAAAATGTAATGCATTAATAGTTGTCCTAAAATTACTTGAACTTACAAATGAACATGGAGACAAACTCACGGATATCCAAATAGAACAAATAGCAAATGAAGTACTTGGAGGGTCAATATAAATGTCTTTGATGGGAAAAATGACCATTGGTATATTTGCGTTCCTGATGTATATAAGTTTTGCATATTATACAAAGGAGCAAGTACAGGAATTATATTCAAATATTGATATTCCATTTGTAGGAACTTATAACATTCCAATGCCAGCAGCATTTGATATGCCAACATTACTTGTGATTGTATTGTTATTATGGGCATTATATGTTGGATTTTTATTTGGAGTTATATTCTTGAAAAAAACAAGTGACATAATAATTGCAGATGGTATGGATTCACCAGAATCATGTACAGGATCCGATGTTGATAATCAAATTGTTGGTGATCTTGCTTTCATCAAAGTTGGTGGTACAAAAGATATACCGATGAGAGGAAGTCATGTTTGGATTAATCCGGTATCACATATTCATAAAATAGGTACACATTTAATTTTTACCGGAAAAATGGAACCAAACACAAGTATTATGAATGTTCCACTTGATTTGAAACCACACATTCGTCCACGCAGAAATACAGATTTTTTTAAAATTGAAGATGTTTCCGTTGGATATTTTACTTCAAAAGAACTTGACGCAAATATTGAAGCGGATTGGAAAGATTTTGTGGAATATAAGGAGACAAGTGATGGTGATTCGGCTAGTATTAATATCAACACTTTCCTAACAGAACTTAGAATTGAAAATAGGCAGTATGATTATCAATTGCAGTCAAATGAAAATGAGAATACAGGAGTAACCGACCATTTACGAGCACAAGCTGAAACAGGAAGGTCAGTAAGAATTCTTGAAAAGAAAGGGATATGGGAACAACTTGGTTTGAGATAATATGAAACTAACAACAATAGTATTAATTGCATTAATTTTTCTTTCACTTGTAATATACGTTGTATTTTCTGACAAAGAATCAACTCCTTTAACTAAAGTTAATGCGATGAATCAAACAGAAATATATTGTAATCCAGGAGATCAGATGCAACAATCAGAAAAAAATGCTTCAAAAACAATATGCTTCAATTCTTCCCCGCTTGGTCACACAATTTTAACGACTCCACAATTGTTTTGGCTTCTGTATATAATTACAATAGGTGGAGTGATTACATTTCAGTATTGGAGAGAATTTCTTAGTTCAAAGATTTTCTGTTTTGAAAACAAATATCAAGATACTCTGCATCCAATCAGTAAACATAGTGATGTATTTA
>Ga0180732_1000666_pt1 | contig 26800 bp, 27 predicted proteins | sample KR11_01MetaG_FD_148674 | JGI IMG/M metagenome (GOLD analysis project Ga0180732, IMG submission 148674) | Groundwater microbial communities from the Olkiluoto Island deep subsurface site, Finland - KR11_0.1 MetaG | ecosystem: Environmental > Aquatic > Deep subsurface > Groundwater | place... | reverse complement strand
TATCTATAACATTACACCCCTTAAATACCTTTGTCAATAGGTTGTTCTAGCCTTAATAACTAAAGTTCTACGCACGAAACGAGGCTAGTTAAAATATACCTTGAGACTAAATACACAAATTGTAAACTAATCGGCGGGATATCTTGCTGCCACCACCTATTAGGGAGGGGTAATAGGGTATCCTAATAGGGTGCTTTAGTCTCAAACTCACTTAAGGTAGTGAATAAATAGGGGGTGCTAATAGGGGGGGGTAATGCCAAGAGAAGAGAAGAGAAGAGAGTAAGGAGAAGAGAGCACCCTATTAGCCACTTAGAGTAAGTGTACCACTTAGAGAAAACCCTTGACATTATCTATCCACTTCAGTTTAACTAAAGTTGATGAGTAAACCAAAGTCCTCTCTGCCGGCCGTCCAGGTGATAGCGGCTCCGGCCGACCTTGAGGAAGATAACCCCCAAGATAACCCCTGGCTTGTCCTACCAGCTAAGCCCACGGGGACTCCCGGGGCGGATGTTATGGATAACATAACTACTCATAGCCCCTCTAAGCGGCGTCAGATGAGCCCCGCTTCACTTGCTAACCTTAAGCCGTTTGAGCCGGGGCATAAGCACGGGCCGGGCAATCCCTACCCTATCAGCCGTCACCTTAAAGACCTGATAGCCGAGATTAACCCTGATGGTAAGCTCAAGGGTAGGGTAGTCGCCGAGAAGCTATACGAGACCGCTTGTAGCCCTGGTAGCCGTGGTTATCCTGTAGCTGTCAGTGCCGTCCTAGACCGCACCGAAGGCAAGGTTACTGGCGATGAAGCCAAAGCGCCGACTGTTAACATCCTCAATGTCATAGTCAAGGACGCTGAGACCAAGGCTGACCTGACGCTCTTAAAAGCTATGGGTAAGACTGCTAAACTCCCAGAACAGTTAACAGAGGGCTTGGTAAATGGCTAGTGGTATCTTTCTATGTCCCGTGTATTACAATGTGCGCCTTGCTTATCGTAGTGCGTGTCAGGGGTATTAAAGTAACTAAGTCATAGGGGGCTAAATGCTAGTAGGTCAAGCTAAGAAGGACTACCAGCGGGACTACATGAGACGTAGGCGGTGTGTTAAGGTGTTAGACCCTATCAATCTACCTGTTAGACCTATCGTAGCCCCTGTTAGACCTTCTAGTGTGTTTAGACCCTATCCTGTCGTGCCAGTCAAGGGTAAGATGCGATGACTATGCCTGCCGAGTTGAATTAGTGGGGCGACCTCGGATTGACGGGCGGGGTGAGGGGTACTTAGTATACCCCCGTAACTAAGAAAACAAAAAGGGAGGTTTTATTATGTCATGCAAGCACAATCATGGATGCGAACACCGACGTATCAAGTTTTGTAAGCTATGTTTGAAGGTTTACTGTGAAGACTGTGGGAGAGAATGGGAAGATAAGTGTCAATTAAATCATATCAAGGTATGGTGGAGTTCTTTTTAGAACAGATGTTCGGGAAAGTAGAAAACCAAATTTCGGTGTTTTATTATGTAATGGGGGCGAGAAAGGGAAGCTGGTAATCCCGTAAGCAGATGGCGATAACACGCTCTAGGTAATCTGGTATTGAGATGGCGTCTCGTTTAAATGACTTCGCTAGGTCAGCCAGCAATCCGAAGAGGGTGCGGTGGAACAGACACCTGCCCCTGTAAAATAAGGATAGTTAGGGAGGAATAGAACGGTAGCAGTCAATCTAATCACCACCAGGATATTCAAAGAGACCTTACACGCTTATGTGACAGGCAAGAGGCGTGTTCTGAATGAGGGTGGGACATCTTCAAGTAAGACGTACTCTATTTTGCAGTTTTTAATCATGGTGGCTCAGGAGACGCCGGTGCCCCTGATGATTTCTGTTGTAAGTGAGTCATTACCCCACTTAAAGCGTGGTGCTATGAGGGATTTTTTCAACATACTTGGTGAGATACCGGACAACAACAAGTATTTCAACAAGACGGAGAGTATGTATCGGCGGCCTGAGTGGAAGGGTGTGTTCGAGTTCTTCGGGGCTGATGATGATGCGAAGGTAAGGGGGCCAAGACGGGATATACTTTTCATCAATGAGGCAAACAACGTACCCTGGGGAACGGGTCAAGGGCTAGACATCCGCACATCAAGGTTTACTGTTCTTGACTGGAATCCTGTAGGGGAGTTTTGGGCACACGAATACTGGTTGCACGATAAGAGCTCGGAGTATATTCACTCAACCTATCTAGATGCTATGGAAGTCTTGCCGGCACAGGTGATTGAGGATATTGAATCGTACAAAGACAAAGACCCGAACTGGTGGAACATATACGGGCTAGGTAGGTTGGGGAAGATTGAAGGGCTGGTATATCCGTTCTTTGAACAGTGTGATACTCTGCCCGATGGTGACAAATTCTATGGGTTGGACTTCGGGTTCTCCGGCGACCCTGCTGCTTTGGTGGCCAATGTTATCATTGGAGACACATTATATTCTGATGAGTTAATTTACGAGACAGGTCTCACAAATGATGTTCTTGCACGGAAGATGGATTTACTTGGTGTAATACAGAATTATGATGAAATTATAGCTGACTCAGCCGAACCTAAGAGTATTCAGGAGCTTTACGACAGGCACTTTAATATCAAACCCTGTGAGAAAGGTAAGGGGAGTGTCCAATACGGGATTCAGAAGGTCAACCAGTATAAGCAGGTCTGGACAAAACGCTCGGTGAATTGCATTAAAGAGCAACGGAATCACAGATATATCATTGATAAAAATGGTCTGATTACTGAGAAAACTACCCATAAATGGAGTCACGGATTAGATGCTAGGCGTTATCCGGTAGCTACTATCAGTTTCACACATCACGGCCCCGCCAGACAATCAATCTTGGGCTCACTGGTAAGGGCAAGACAGACCATTCTGGGTATAAGGGAACGTAACCCACTCACAGTAAAGGATTTGGTGAAGATATGAGTAGCATTGATATAGTTACAACCAGAGAACAGGAATTATCCATACTCTACCAGCGTGTGGACTTTGATGCGGCTAAATTAAGCGTTCCTTACCGCATGATGCGCCTTGACCAACCTTCGGTCGCTGTAGATAACGTGGTCAACGTCACCATGAACTACCCAGGCACCTACGCCAATGACCTGGCGACCCTTATTTCTCAGGCTCTCACACAGACAGTTATCGAGGGTTACAGGAAAGGTAAGCCAATGACGGGCAAGGAAACCCATATTATTGAGGACTTTCTGAACGCCAACTATGATATGATTGATGATAGTCTTTCTAATCGAGGATTACCTAACCTGATGACATGGTTAGCAAGCCACATTGTCTTACGTGGTTGGATAGGTGGAAGATACTGCGCTTGGGTAGATAATGGACTGTATATCCCTGACTTCGCACCTTGGGATGTGCGATATTGTGCCTGGGAGTTTGGTTCAAATGGTCTAAAATGGGCTTCGTATAGAACATCACGACTTCCGAGTGACATTTTGAATGAATATCCCAATGCAAAGGTTTCTGGTGACAAACCAATAGAGGTTGTCACCTTTCTGGATGACGGAAAAGAAGAAGTTTATGCCGGGCAAGACTTAATCAACTTATGGACTCATAACTATGGGCACGTGCCAGCAATCATACAACCCGCACCGGCAGGTTTCTTTCTCCGAGACAAGGGTTATATCCAAAACGAAGGTGAGAGTGCCTTATTTCTTGACAGGATGCTCTATGATGAACTGAATCGGAGTGTCTCTATCGAACAAACATTGGCGCAGAAGTCCGTTATGCCAGCCTATTCTCAGGAAAAACAGGATGCCAATTCTCCTGCTGACCCCTACCCTGACAAACCTGGCGCACAGACAGCTTACAATGTGGGTGAGAAACCCGAACTCTTACCTGTGGGTGACTTCAACCGAGCCGCACAACTTGGTAGACAGGACATCTTACAGGGACTCCAGCAGGGTGGTAGAAACATAGACATAGGTAACATCAACCAACCCTTCTCTGCGGTCGCTATCGCTTCTATTGAGGACATTCGTAAGAAGGCTTTACTACCGAGATTTAATGCTATCGCCTCTTTCCGGCAGAAACTCTCTCGTATGATGATTGAACAAAGAAAGATTCTCACGAATACCGAAAACTTCAAACCCGAACTCGGAGTGCCAGGCAGAAAGAAAAAATACACTTTAGCCGACCTTGATGGTGACTATTCTATCAGATACCGTTTTATGTCCAAGTCAAAGGAAATGGAGATAGCGAATCTAGCTATATCAAATGCCGCTAAGGCTATCGGACTTCCTGATGAGGTTATCGTGAGGGATTTGTTACTGGCAGAAAACCCTGACGAGATTCTAGCCAAGATGAGGTCGCAGAAAGCTGAGCAAGCCTCACCATGGATTATGCTTGTAAGAATGGCTCATGCTATGGTTGATGAGGCAGAAAATCTTGAGGGTGACGATAGGGATTCCAAACTGATAGAGTCAATCGGCTTGACAAATAGGGCTATTGCGCTTATTGCCCTTGAAAGCTCACCACCTGTCACTCAAGAAGGAAACCAACCGACTCAGCAACCGAAAGTAGCCGAGCCGAAAGGCAATACCAATATGCTTATCCCGATGTTGGGTAACTCTGGCGGGGTAAATAAGGCTGGAGGGCAGGAAAATGGTTAATGCCCATCCTATAGGAACTTACTTAGGAGAAATCAAACGAGGTAGGGATATTGGCTATTCCAATGGTACTAGTCTGATATGGTCTGCTTGCGAAGTTTGTGGTAAGACCAGATGGGTGGCGTTTGTTAAACGTCAACCTGTTAATAGGCGTTGTATGGATTGCCGAGCGAATGAACTCAAAAAGCGTGGTTCAGAACATTGGCACTGGAAAGGTGGGCGGGTTACTACCAAGCCAGGTTATATTTTAGTTTTACTCCAACCAGATGACTTCTTCTTCCCAATGACAGTAAAGAAGGGTAAAGGATACAAGAAGTTACATCCCTCCAAGGGATATGTTTTTGAACACCGCTTAGTAATGGCAAAAAGTCTAAGCCGATGTTTACTCTCTTGGGAGGTTGTTCACCATAAGAATGGCATCAAAAATGATAATAGAATAGAAAATCTGGAACTTATCAATGGGAAACAATACCACTTAGCTGATACATGGATAAAAAGTCAAATCGCTATGCTTCAGAAACGAGTGACAGCCTTGGAAGCTGAAAATATACTTTTAAGACAACAATTAGAAATCGAAAATGTAGGGAGAACAATATGATACGTTGGACTCACTCTGATATAAACAAGAAGATTCAGGAAGCTCTTATGCCGTCAGTTAATCAAGGTGTTTCCCCGATGGACAGACTCAAGGGTGCTGTCCAAGCAATGCGGGGGAATCTCCGTGTTCAGGCACAGGCGAACCTAGAAGAACCACCGAAGGCGGAATAAATGGCAAAAAACTGGAAGTCTGATTTTACCAAAGACGACCCGTATGAAGGTATGCCACCTGACTATACAGGGTATGTTCCTCCCAAACTAAGGGCAGAACAGATACCTGTTAATCCTATTGTTACTGACAATACTCAGTTAGACAATGGTGAAGTAAAACTATTAGCTGAAAGACCACCTATGCGAACTATTCCTCGTGCCGGTCGGGATATTTTTGCTGGTGCTACCCCTACTACAGAACCCGATACTTCCCTCTCGCCAGAACTACAGGCACAGTTAGATAAAGCTAGAGAGATTCCCGTGGATTCTCCATTGTCGCCTGGTTATCTTGATAGATATTACAAGGCTAAAGAAGTGTCTATCGCTAACACTAAACTCGCTCTTGACCCGGAGCAGTTTGCCAAAGAACTTCAAGATAATAATGTTACCGAATCAATCTCGCTTCTCAAGAATATGGGTGCTGACCAAGCCACGATTGACTCAATCATCCCACCAGAGAAAGTGCTGAACGCTGTCCAGACGAGCCTTAGTAAGATTCCAGGGCTTGAAGGGCAGACGGTAGACTCTTTGGCTAACCTTCTAACCACAAACCCTGATTCTTTCGTTAAGGTGATTCAGATGGGTGGTATGACCGAAGACAAAAAGAACCTGCTCAGGATAATAGGGATGAGCGAGACGGATATTGAGCAACTCAGTTTTAATGTCCTTTCAGAGGCGTTTTCCCCGACTCAAGCCAAACCAAGCGCATTGTCTGCTGGTGGTATGACACCGAAGTTCGATATTACTGGGGCTAAACCTACACCGCCGATGATAACGACACCTGGCGGTAAACGGATACCCTATCCAATGACTGATGCTGAACTTAACTCAATGACTGTCAGAGAGAGAGTGATTTATACTACCGAACCTGATAGATGGCTTAGGGAGAGAGAAAACGGAACTTGGGCAAAACTTCGAGTCTTCGAAGGCAAAGTAAAAATTATTGCCGAGGCTGCTGGCTTTAATCTGGAAGCTGATACTCCAATCGAACAAGGACTGAATCTTCTTAACGCCTATCTGTGGGGAGCAGGTGGGGGGATTGTTAATATCGGGGTTAGAAAGGTAGCTGGTGCAGGTGGTAAGTTATTAGAGAAGGTTCTGCCTGAGTGGATAACTAAACTGGCTAAAGCCGACATCGGAGCATTGATAAAAGGTTCTAAAGGCAAACTCACAGAGGAAACGGCAGGGAAGATTATCCAAGAGGCTAAGACGGCAGTAGAGGATGCTAAGGTAGCCAAGCCCGAACCCATCAAGGTAGGTGAGAAGCCAATTGTCGGTGTTAAAGAGCAGCCATCATTCACTGCAACTGTTGACAAGATAGTTAAGGGTGAGAAGCTAACTCCTACTGAGGAAGCAATAAGGGTAAGGAATCCTCAAGCATTTGATGATGCTGTAAAAGCACGTGTTAAGATAGAACCAGTAGGTGAGGTGCCTCCCGCCAAGCCTATTGTGACCAAAGCAGGCGGTGTTGAGAGTGTCTCTCCCTCCACTACTCAGCCGCCTGCCGCTTTACCCAAAGAACCTACAGTAAAGTTACCCGAACCTGTTACACCTGCCCCAGGGGTTACACCAGTACCCAAAGAGGGTGCTATCTTACCCAAAACAGAGATACCACAAGGTAGAACAGTTGAGCAACAGGTCAGTGAAAGGCTTACTGTCCAACAGTTAGAGGCAAAACCAGTAGTAAGTGGAGGTGGAACAAAACTTCCATCGGGTCGTGTACCAGGTAAAGGAGTACCGAAACCATTACCTCCCGAAGACCCATATAAGAAGTTAGTAGATGCCGTTACTCCGACAGAAACTCCACTAAAGGATAAAATAAGTGTTGCTACAAACAAGTTTCTTACCCAGTATTACGATAGACTTGATACACTAAGAGGACTGGAGAATAAAACTGGCGTTCCTACTCACCAGATGGCGCAAATAGTTTCTGGTGCATCTGCTTATGGTGAGGATTTACTTAGAACTCAAGTCAGACCGGTATTGGCAAAACTTACCCAGAATGAAATCAAACACCTTGAAGAACTTATGGTTGGGAGAAGGGCACAGGACATACTACAGAAATATCCCGGTGCCAAACTACCAGGTGGGTTGACTGGTTGGGGTGATATTGCCACAGCCGAAGCAACACTTAAAGCAAAAATAGGCGACAAGGCTTTTAAGAAGATAGAAGATGCTGCTCAGGCAATGTGGAAGATAAATGATGAGAATGTCCTCAAGCCATTACTCGATGAGGGGATACTTTCAAAAGAATCCTATAATGCGTTAAAAGCGTCTAACCCTCACTATATAGATTATGCCCGTGAGGACTTCTCCATTGTTGACCAAGTGGAGAATGTTCTTGCCCGTCCTGAGGCGTCTGTTTCTACTACTGGTATCAAAGTAATGCAACCTAGTGGCAGTATCAGAAAACTGGATAGTCCTCTTGCAAGGTCGGAGACACAAGTTATTAAAACACAGAATCTTATAGCCAGAAATAAGTCAGCTAAGTCAGTGGTTGCTGGACTTCAGAAATTAGAAGAACAAATCGACGAACCGCTTGTCAAGTATCTCAAAGAGGGTGAGGCGGGTGAGCATAGTGTTCTAAAAGATACGATTTCATTCTTCTTCGATGGTAAGAAGGTTACTGTAGAAGTTCCCAAGATATATGCCGAAGCTGCTAAGAATCTTGATGCTGAATTTGGTAACGCTTTGACCAATTTCCTACAAACGGTGGCTGCACCATTACGTGCCGGTGCTACAACCTATAATCCTGCGTTTGCGGTAATGAACCCATTAAGAGATGCTATATCAGCGTGGTTTAGGGAGAGGATGATTCCATTCTCACCAAGTTATCTTGAAGGTTGGTGGGCAGCTATAACCAAGAACAAACTCTTTAGTGATGCAGCTAAAGAGGGTGTGTTGATGTCAGGTATAACAGAGACACAGCGTTCTACTGCGAAATTGGCGTCGGCAGCAACACGTGGTTCGTTGACTATCAAGAATCCAAAAGATGTTCTAACTTATATTCCCAGACTGATTCAGGAAGCCAACATTGTGGGTGAACGTGCTACAAGGATAGGAACATACAAGAAACTTACCAATGCTGGCGTATCTAAACTTGAGGCTGCTATACGGTCTAGGGATGTGACAGTGGACTTTGCCAAGTCTGGAACAGTGATGAAACTTATTAACCAGGCAATCCCATTCTCCAATGCTTCGTTACAAGGTGGCATTAACACATTAAGGGTTTTTAAGAATAATCCTAAGTGGGCATTAGTTGCTTCTGCTCCATTAGGGATAACAAGTGTTATGGCTCAGGTAAACAATGCACGATTTGAGACTTCAAAAGACATACCTGATTATGAATATAGATATAACTGGATATTCCAGTTTGGTGAAGGGACTGACAATAAGGGTGAGAAGTTCCCCGTCTATATCAAAGTTCCTAAGGGGCCAATGGGGTCTGTTCTCGCTGCGCCGATTGAAACCTTCCTGCGTATTATGTGGGGGCAAAACGATAGGTCAGTAGTAGAGAACCTGCTTAATACTACAGGTAGTATGTTAACTGGTCTAAGCCCGGTAGAACCAACTATCTCTGGTATTACACCTCCACTATTGGGTGCAGGAGTTGGGTTAGCGACCGGACAGGATTTATTCAGAGGCGTACCTATTATACCTCAAGGTGAACAGGCACGACTTCCAGAACAGCAATTTGGTGATGAAACCTCTAATGTAGCAGTTGCTTTAGGCAAGAAATTCAAGGTTAGTCCTCGCCTGATTGACTTTGCTATCAAAGACTATTTTGCTGGTGCAGGTGAAACTGTAAACTGGATTGTTGGTTTGGGGTTAGAGGCTCTCGGCTTCAAACCTGAGATGTATGGTGAGTCTACTAAAGCAAAACAGGAAGAGCAATACACTTCCACTCAAAAACTAACCAGAGTCCCCTTTGTAAGACGTTTCATAGGGACTAAAGCCACTCAGGAAGAAAACTTGGGGTGGGATAAATTTAATGAAACTACGACCAATACCAATCGTGAATTTTCCCAAATAGAAGATATGGATGCACTTGGCGTTAGACTTGGGAGTATCGGCAGTTCAATTAACAACGTGGAACTTACAATTCAGGAACGTAACGACTACCAACAGATGATGTCTGACGAGGTTATCAAGAGAGTTAATACTCTCATTTCCACTGACGATTATCAAAAAGCCAGTGATGAAGAAAAACGCAATCTGCTTCAGGATGTTATGGGTAAGGCTAAGTCTGCCGCACTCGATACATTCCAGAGTGGGTTAAAAATAGAGGGGCGAAGGGCTATGACGCTCACTGAAAACAGTGAACTGGCAGAAGGGAGGCTGGGTAATGTTTCTCAAAAGGGTGAACTTGGAGAACCGGATAAATACTATAAGACAAGTGACCTTGATAATAAGTTCAGCACCCTATACAAAGGGATTGAAATAAAGGAAGTAGAAAAGCCATCTCCCATAGTAAGTAATTGGTATGAAAAGGAAACTGCAAAAGCCACTGTTAATGAGTTTCCCAAGAAATCTCCTGCCCAAGTTAGTAAGAGTTTGATTGGTGACAAGATTAAACTCGATGACATACTGACCCAAATAGGTGATAGACGTAGTATTGTTGACCCAGAGAAACTGAAGGAATTTGATAGTAAGCATCCAAATGCCTTAGCCCTTAGTAAATTAAGTGGTCGCCAACTAGACGTTCTAGCGAAATATCACTCTGCCAGTCCGCAGGAACAGCAAGATATGCTTAAACAGAACCCCTGGCTTTCAGAGAATAAATATGAGGAAACCCTGATAAATAGTCCCGAAGATAATGCTAGATTGGCGTTGTGGGGTGAAGCAAAATTACTGACAATGGAAGCCTATGAATCATATATGAAATTGATTGATAAACTAGACTTGGTTGATTCTGCTTTACCAGAAGATATTACTCCTAAAAACCTGCCAGTGTTTAAGTTACAAACCGAAAAGACATTCCGAGATACTACTCGGAAGTTGGATGCTGTTTCTTTGCTGGATGACGAGGTAAAAGATGCCAACGGTCTTACCGCCCGTGATAGAGCAAGGGCTGAATTATACAAGACTAAAGTGGGCAACGAGACTTACATTGACACCAAGAGGCGCATAGACCTGATAGAAAAAGGCACTACCGAGAAACCGATAGACACAAAGCTCATTGATGCGGTAGTCGTGTTCAAACGTAGAAGTGACGTTCCAGGGGATAGTACGACAAGTGCGGAAGCCAACCTTGATAGGTTAAACAATCCTGAGTTGGATGCGTTACTCACTAACAAAGACATAATGGGTGATGATGCTATGGAACCGCTTGACAAGACACGTGTACCTATCTGGGAGATAGAGAGGAAAGACCGTAAGTATCTGGACACAATCAAGTCTTATTCTGACAAGACTCTACCTGGCGGTAAACCTAATCCTGACTACAAAGATGGTAACTTGAAAGTGAACGAACAAGGTCAACCTGACCCGAATGGCAAGTTTACAGCAAGGTCATTGGCAATAGCACAGTTGAACAAAGACAACCAGGAGGCGTTTGAGGACACATATCGCTCAGAGGTATATACAATAGCTTCTAACGCATCCAAAGCCACTGGCACGCCCTATGTGAAGCCTGATGATGGTCTGGTGCAAAGTCACGTGGACTATATGATAAAACAGGGGCAACCAGGCAAGTCTTGGAACTCACCGGACATACAGTTATCTCTGATAGACCAGTCTGACCCAATGAAACCTAAACTAACTCCTTACGGTCAATGGAGACTTGACAATGGATTCATGGAAAACGCACCAGACTTCACGAAGATACCTATCTGGAACATAGACGTTAAGTACGAGAAGCAGGATGCTGGTTATGAAGAAATTCTTGGTAAGTATGGGGCAGGTCAGACCAAAGAACAGACGGCAGCCATCAATGCCTACTTAGATAAGCCTGAGAATTTAGAATACAAAATGGATAGAAGACGCAGGGACGCATACAAAGCAAAAGTACCAGGGAACTATGTGGAAACGTATGCCCAGTTCTATACCAAGCCGAAAGAGACACCTTATGATGATGAATGGTTCATGTTGGAACACATGGACTACTACCGAGATGTGTGGATGAACAAGGATATTTTCCCTGACCACAAACCTATGGACTTCCGTAAAGTTCCTATGATTCCTGGCACAAGTCTACCTGATAGAGTCGTCTACCAGAAGTATGTTGAATACCAGAATCTTCCCACCGATTACTGGCGGGACTTATATCGTAAAAACAATCCCGACCTTGAGGCGTGGGGTGTAATTGCCTTCGGGTGGATTCCTATTAGAGACCAGAAGAAGTACCAGACCAAACCAAATGCCCGTGACCAGGCACTCTATGACATTGAGCAACGGCAGGCTGAAATAGACAAGAAACTGGCAGGGTTAAAACGATGACAAATGACACCCTTCAACTAATCAGGCAAGAGTGTGAAAAGATAGAGAAAAGTCCTGGCTTCGGTGAGGTTACAATCAAAATCCAGAATGGGGTAGTCAAGATTATCCAGCCTACAACGACAATACTTGTCAAAAAGACTTGACAAAGACTTGACAAAGACTTGACAATGTATATAAATGTCAGTTAGTATTTAGGTAACTGAATAAGATACCTTTTTTGAAGCGGGATGGCTGGGCGGTCAAAGAGTTCGTGCCTGATTAACTTCAGGAGAAATTAAAGCCGGGTAAACCGCCATCCACAATTGAATAGGTAATTCCCTAACAGGAAAACTGAGAAGGGCTGACCCGAAAGGGTTTAGCCCTTTTTTGTTGAGTAAATTTATAAGGAGTTGGAACAAAATGGCGGACGGAACTGAGACAGCCGTTGCGGACAAATCTTCGCAACAGTCAAAGGGAACTTCAACGTACACAGAGGAATGGGTAAAAGAACAGGTAAGGAAAGCCCGAAGTGATGCACTAGCGGACAAGGGACGGCTAGAAACGGCACTGGCAAACGCCCAAAAGATAGTAGAGCGTATGCGTCAGAAAGAAGAAGCGGATTTAGCTGCCGAACTTGAAGCCCACCGAGACGACCCTGAATATATCAAGTCAGCCAGAGCAATACAACGAGCAACAAAGGCAGAAACCGAACTTGCCAATAAGGAAGCAGAGTTAGCTGAGAAAGAAGCAAGACTACAAACATACGAAACTGAGAGGTCTGAGATAACAAAGAATCAGACAGCACGAGAAATCGCAGAACGGCTTGGTATAGATGCTGACAAGTTGATAAAACTCTCAAAGCGTACAGACGGTTCCGCAGAGGCGATAGAGGAAATAGCCCAGGAGTTACCGAAAAGCAACTCTCGTGGTACGGGTAAACCGGATTCCAATTCAAGTAGAGGCGGAGGTTCAGGGGTCTTGACCAAAGAAGAAGTTGGTAAGATGTCCCCTGAAGAACGTAATAAACGCCGCAAAGAAATAGCAAAATTATCTTTCTAATAAAGGAGTAATACAATGGCATGGCCCGATACTAGACAACCTACTGATGCCCTAACAGGGCAGTTAGTTCCTGAAATTTGGTCTGCTAAGGTTATTGATATACTTGAGTCTACTCTTGTAGCACAACAGGTAGTCAGTACCGAGTGGCAACCAATGCTTGCAAAAGGCGATATACTTAATATACCAGTAATGACCGAACTCACTGGTGCTATGGTGGATGTGAGCACGACTGGTGTAATCACCAATATGAAAACCGCTCTAACCACAACCGCCGAATCAATCACGATTGATACATGGTGGGAAATACCGGTCTCCATAGACGACAGCACAGCCCGCCAGACACAGGTTCCTGGACTCTTAGAGAAAGCTGCCGCCAATGCCGCCTATGGTTGGAAGAAGAAACTGGATGCGTATGTTTGTGCGTTGTTCTCCAGTCTTCGCACTACCTGGCAGGGTGCTGATGGGCAGACCTTTACCGATGACCTGTTAGTGTCCATTATGGAAGGACTGGATGAAGCCGACATCCCTGAGGAAAGGGCACTCGTTGGCGACCCGTCTGTACTTGCCGACCTGAGAGGCATAGACAAGTATATGACCTTCGACTATACCACTAACCCCCTGAGAGCTGCCGGCTACCGTGGCAGGATTGATTCCTACGGTCTTCCTGTCTACTTCACCAACAACCTGACGGGGGCCACCACCGGAAACTACGGTGCTGTTCTAGCTAAAGAGGCAATCGGTCTTATCGTACAGTCTCCGATGGATATTGAGAAATGGCGTGAACCGACCCGGCATAGCTGGATGGTTAACACGTCTGGCTTCTTCGGTGCTGCCGTACTTCGTGCATCACCGTCCGGTGCCAGATTCTATACCCGCAAGAGTTAAATATGCCGATATACGACTTTGATTGTTGTGGTAAGCGAGTTGAGGTCATTCAGGGGATGAATCAAAAACCCCCTGAGTGTCCCACTTGTGGTAAGGCTATGAAAATGGTCTTCACCACACCAGCAATAATCACGGTGGTTGAAAACTGCATACCACAACGTAGTAAGGGCTACAAGGATGCTTATGCCAAGGATTACAGGCGCAGACTTGCAGAGGCCCAGTCCTAAGCTACCTCAGCGATGGGACTCTAAATAATAAAGAGGAAAGGAAAATAAAATGGCTGGATTTCAACAGTTAAAAGTGGGCAAGGATTTAGTATTTACTGGAGCCGCACTCTACCAACCCAATGTCAAGGGGCCGATGATGACCGAACTCAAGATGTTCGATGAGACCTTTGTTAATGACACTATTGGGGATTGGGGAGAAAGGGAATCAAATGGGTCTACCATTAGTCATTCATTAGTAGATGGAGGTGCAGAGATTATAACCTGCGATGCCTCAACTGATGATGACTGTGGCGAACTGTACCACAATGTTCAATGGTCGGCGGCATCTGCCTGTGGTATGGAAGTTAAGGCAAAGATAAGTCAGATAACTGCGGTAGGCGTAGCGGTGGGTTTCGTTGATGCAACAACGAACACCAATAATCTAATAGCAATGGAGTTGACCGCACCTTCTACGTTCAAGAACATGACCACCACAGCCGATGCCGTCGGAATGGTATTTGACACTGATGCGACATCTAAAATTTGGTACTGCCTAGCGGCCAATAATGGCACAGAGGGTACTCCAGTAGCCGCATTTGGGTCACTTGCACCAGTGGCCAACACCTACTTCAAGATAAGGGTGCAAACTGATACGTCAGGTAATGTGACCTTCTACTACAATGGAACGGCGGTAGGTTATCTACCTGCTGCAATCGCCTACGCCGCAACTGACCTGCTAACCCCGTATGTAGGTTTCATTTCAAGGTCAACGGCCAACCCCGTCTGCACCATCTCCCGAATAACGGTATGGCAGAATAATTAAAGGAGGAGACAGTGAGTAAACTTCTAACATTCCACATTCACGAAGCTGGTGACAACACCCAGATGTCTCCTGCCTACTTCATGGATGGCGAATACGACAAGGTATCCGTCAGAATCTATGCGGAAAGGGCGCCCGTCAGGAACGCCACAATAGACATCTACGATGATGGTGTGTCAATATTCTCCAATTCTACGCCCACTATGTACAATGTATCGTCAGGCGCAGACGAAACTGATGCGTCAAACACATTGGCGATACTCCCAAAGGGTTACAACTCTGAAGAGATGGCGGAGGATTTCACACCCGATACAATCGAAGAGGAGTCGTGGATAACCTGCAAGTTAATAGACGGTGCAGGTGGTAGGAATTTTACAGTTCAATTAGAACTAAGTCAAGTGTCTGAAGATGAATCTGGAGATGACTAGCCTTTACGGAGTTAGGCGATAAATAAACTCGGTAAATAAATAGGAGGTTTCACGAATCAATGGCAAAAATCATAGGAAATGCAAGACAAACAACGGCTGTTGTACGCAATTCCGAAGGTACTGCCGAAAACTATCTAAGACTATTACGGGACGGAACGGTTGGCATAGCTGACCTTATCGCCCAGTGGTCTTTAGAGGGCAGAATCTTCACGGCAAGTGCGGGTGCAGCTACAACCCCAGTAACATTCGGCTCCAGCACTCTTGACGTACTGGAACACGACCTGCACGTATTAGTCCCGTCCAGTGTGGTAATCATCCCTCTTGAGTGGACTATCAACTTCGACATCTACGGAACCATCCAGGTAGTTGAGTGTGCCCTCCAGTACGGAATAGGTAGTGTGGCTGGTACTGCAGACCTGACGGACACCCCAATTAGTTCCAATGCCAACACGGGTCTAACCTCAGCTTGTACAGTAAAGTTCTCTTGTGCAACAGGCACTAACCTCACCACCGTGGTCAACGAGTTCTGGCATGACGGTATCCAACTCGGTATCAGTGCTGCATCTGCAACTGTTATCCGCAGCCAGACCAAATTCTCATACAGGGCTATGGATAGCGGGGTGCTTCAGGTTATTGGCCCAAGCCAACAGTTAATCGGGTATGCGTCTGCTCAGGCAGGCACAGGCTTCACTCGATTTGTCTATGCGGAATTACCAGTAGCGAGTGTGTCATAATGGCAATAATTAAAGGTTCAGCAAGACAAACAACCGCCGTTGAAAGAGTGGACGAAGGTGCTGAAGTCTACCTTCGTATGCTCAGAGACGGAAGCATGGGTGTTACCGACCTCATCGCCCTATGGTCACTGGAAGGGCGGGTCTTTACCTCATCTCTTGGTGCGGCTACCACACCTGTCACCTTTGGTGCCGGCACACTTGATACCACTGAGTTTGACCTTCATGTGGCAATCCCGTCTAGTGTAGTCATCATACCACTGGAGTTCACAGTCAACTTCGACCTCTATGGAACGGCTCTGGTGGTAGAACTTGCTCTCCAATATGGTACAGGTAGCGTTACTGGTTCTGGGACTGCTGATATTCCACCCAGTTCCAATGCTATTGCGGGGTTATCCTCGGCTTGTACTGTTACATGGGCGGCCGCCGCAGGAACAGCCCTGACTACGGTTGTGAATGAGTTCTGGCACGATGGTATCCAGTTGGGTAGCAACGTCACAACCAGAACTACTCTCCGAAGCCAGACCAAGTTTACTTATCTGGCGAAAGACACCGGAGTCCTGCAAGTCATTGGCCCGAGCCAGCAGTTGGTGGGCTGGGCATCGTCTAACGCCGGTGTAGGCTTTGGACGGTTCGTGTATGCGGAACTTCCCAAATCCGCAGTAGCTTAATAGTAAAGTCTTTAAGGGGGTTGGACTCTAACTAACCCCCTTCCAAGAAAGAGTTTGGAAATATGAGTAAAAAAGAAGTTACCCTTTTAAGTCTAGGCCCCTCATACGTTGAATGTCGTTTTGAGACAGAAGAGGTATGGGGGGTCTATCGTTGTTTATTGGAGCCCAGTCTGAAAGACAGGAAGTTCACAAAGATTTTCTCTATTGATGGCAAGTGGCAAACCATAAACGACCACCCGCCCTTTCTACAGACATCTATAGATGAGTCATCGAAACGTGCCGCTGAGTTAGGTATCCCAGTGGTAGGTATGAGAGACTACGTTACAGAACACTATCCAACCAAAGAGGTTGTAGCCAAGTTTCATACATCATACTTCGGCCCAACCGTAACGTACATGATTGCCTATGCCCTGCTGTATGGTTATGAGAAAATCCATATCTACGGTATTGACCAGGGGCCGGAACTGATGTATCAAACTGGTAAACCAGCGGTGACATTCTGGCTAGGTTTAGCAACAGGGTTGGGGGTTGAGTTAGTTATGGGCAAAGGTTCATTGAAATGGACGTATAGTGCTGGTCTTACCGGACTTCCTATGGCGTGGGTCAGGGAAGAATACGAGAAACTCTACGTAAAACTTGTTCCCGAATCAGAACGAATGGAAGCAATCGTATGAAAGTAATCTTTGTGGGTGGCAAGAAATACGGGGTAAATGTACTCAGATACCTGCTGACTGATTGGGATGTAATCGCTGTAGATGGGGATGAGGAAGTCAGGGCTGAGGGTAAGCGTCTGCACATACCGTATCTGGAGGATATTGAATTAGGTGATGTGGATTTGCTAATCTCCTACTTATCCAGGAAAAAGATAGGAGAACCCCTGCTCAGTCATCCTAGATTGGGGTGTATCAACTTCCACCCTGGATGGTTGCCTGAATTTGGCGGGGCTTGTGGTTATAATATAGCAATACTGGAGAACGTCAAACAATACGGATGTACTGCCCACTTTATGACTGCCCAGATAGACAGGGGGGATATTATAGACAGAAGAGCCGTTTATTTAGACAGGAACGAAACGGCATACAGTCTTGCGATTAAAACCTACGAAGAGATGTTTACACTGTTCCAAAAAGTCCTTCGTAGTATTGAGTGTGGTACGGTTAAAAGAACGCCTCAGTTCAATACGAGGTATATGAAGTGGGAAGATGTAGAGAAGTTACGGTATATTCTCCCTGGAGATAGTCCTGAAACAATAGACCGCAAGAAGAGGGCATTTCACTTCCCGCCCTATAAAGGGGCAGAGGTAGCCCATGTATAGACCATTTAAGGAGTCTACCATCCTTAGAACAGACACTCCTATTAATCAGACGTTACATTTAGAGGAGAGTAACAAGATTCAGGGTTGGGAAGCTACCAAGTCCCCTGAGTATTGGGATTACAGGGGTAACTGGATAAAGTTTCCCCAAGAACGTATTGTTGGTTCATTTCCCCTTCATCTTGATATTGAGGCTACCAACGCCTGTAATCTAAGATGTGTTATGTGCCCCAGAACAATCAAGGTTGCGGACGGGACATTCTGGGATATAGGGATGTTTGACTTTGACCTCTACAAGCAAATCATAGATGAGGGTGTGGAAAACGGACTTTGCTCTGTCAAGTTCAATTATCTCGGGGAACCATTACTGAATCCCAGACTTGCGGAGATGATTAAGTATGCCAAGCAAGCTGGAGTGCTTGATACAATGCTTAACACCAATGCGACACTTCTAGTTGATTGGAAAGCCCGTGAGTTAATCGAGGCAGGACTTGATAAGTTGTTCGTTTCATTTGATTCGCCCTACAGAGACAAATACAATCAAATAAGAGTTAGGTCTGAGTACGATATGGTACTAGCCAATATTCGAGAATTCAATGAAATCAGGAAAGAGATGGGGTCGGTTAGTCCCCTAACCCGTGTTTCTATGGTACGGATGGAAGAAAACAAAGACGACTGGGAAGTCTTCTGTAAACTATTCGAACCTATCGTAGATGTTGTAGCATACATAGACTACCTAGACCATTTTGGTCAGAATAAGCCAGAATACTCCCCTACCCATAACAATCGTAGAAATCCCAACTTCTGCTGTGCCTCGCTCTGGCAGCGCATGTTTATTCATCCCGATGGGGTGGTTACTGTATGTTGTCTGGACTCTATGAGAAGTCTACAGGTAGGTAATGCTTTTGAGCAATCTGTTCACGATATATGGACAGGCGAGAAGATTCAGGAGTTACGTGACCTTCACGCAAATGGGCGTTATGAGGAAATACCGGCATGTGCTGTATGTCCCCTATCGAGATACCTGGAGGATAATGGTTACTAATCAAACATTATCACATGAGATACTCAAGAACCGAAGGCAATACTATATAGAGAAGGTTCAAGCCCCTCTTATGAAGGCTCTTGTGACTCTGGCGTTTCGTTATCCGGAACCTACAGAACAGAACGTGTCGCATCCTAACGCTAAACTTTGGTTAAGGGTATGGAATAAGTTCCTTGAAATGGAAGACAACCCTGGCAGACACGCACTCTTTGAAGCAATCAAGAGAGTGTTCGTAGGTAAGAGTGTCGAGATTGACCCATACTACAGGGATAGGGAGCAGGTGATTCATGAGTTATGGCTTGACGAGGTACTGGAAGGTCACTGGAAGCCGAGGAGTCCCGACCAACCACCCGACTGCTGGAAGGCAGACTCAAACGAGAGAGGAATTGGATACGAGTTCCTTAAAACGATGTATTACTACCCTGAAATCAGGGAAAAGATAAAAGACTTAGTAAAGAGACTATAAGGAGTAGACAATGAGCAAGCATTTTGGCAGACCAAGTTTAGGAACGGCTGGAAGTGGTGCGGCGAGGTGGATTCGGGGTAATGAGTCTCCGTATGACCAGAAAAGTCCTACCGGATGGTTAGCAGAACTGTACGGTGGTGCCCAGTCTGGTGATGATTATGCAAGGATTAACATACCTGTTGACGAACTGTACCCCTTTGAGTTCAAGTCAGGTCTTTGGACATGGTATCAGACTAATGCCGAAGAATACGGTGTCAATCTTGTTATCTGGATGCACGACCCCACAGATAACGACAAGAGATGTGAAGTCACCCAAGCCCCTTCAGGTGCTACCCTTGAGAAAACTTCCGGGTGGAATGCTCATGAGTTAGATATTACGGCAACCCAGTTCTTCTACTATGGTGAGGGTACTGTGGGGTCAGGTCTAACCGAAGGGACTCAGTATAAATGGACTCAGTTCCAGTCCGATACCATATTCAGCAAGTGGACTATCTACCGTGTAACCCTTGAATGGGGTTGGTATTCCACAGGGACTTTTGAGAACGCCTACGTTGCTGATGTCAAGTTCAACAACGAGATTGTTCCATTAGAACCCACCATAGCTGAAATCCTCAGTAGCCCCGAAGCTGGTGGCAGAACAACTCTCAAGACCGTCAGCACTACTAAGGTAATCGTGGCTGGCGGTGCTAACTCTGCTGGCGATGTTATCAGTAATGAGTCAACCAACGGAAGCGGTACAGCTTGGACATTCTCTGCCATAGCCAACAAGAACGGTGGGTCTGGATATATCGTGAAAGCCCATGTAATCTGTGAGACGACCGCATTGACGGGTCTGCTGTCTCTTTATCTGTTCACAGCCACGCCTACATCAGAATTGGACGACAATGCGGCTAATACGGCATTATTCCACGCTGACCAAGCTAATTATGTCGGGCGGATTGACTTCCCCGCTCTTTCCGAGAACGGTACCGGGGACTCTGAAACGGTAGCCACGCCATCTACTTATGGGAATCTACCATTAGCTTTTACCTGTGCGGCTGGTGTTGATGATTTGTTTGGAATCCTCGTTTCTGTAACAGCTACTACGATAACCGCAGGTGACGATGTTATTATCAAACTGACAGCGGAGAATTTATAGGCATGAGTATAGCTACTAAGATAAAAACGGGTAGCATCTGGACTCCCAAGAAGGACAACTCCGAGGTGTTCTATGCCCCACTCTGGCGACCTGATATGGTAGCCAAGGGTGGGTATATTAAGAACGGGACTGGCGCACTTACAGCGGCTAACCCAATCAACCTTGCTGTTGGGGCAAATACTATAGATGTTGCTACGGCTGGAACATTTATAGTGGGTATGCCAGAAGGTGGAACTGTAGCCACAGGCACTATGACGGTAACGAACAGTGTTGTAACTATCCCAGCAGGGGTGGCGACTTCTATAGCAACAACTGGGGCAGTGGGCAATATCACAGTTACTTCTAGCAATATCATCAAGTCAAAAGACAAGTCTAATCTAGCAATGACTGTTACAGGTGCTACCTGGGGCTATCAAGGCAGAAGTTTTGATGGGACGGATGACAAAATAGTTATTCCAAACAATGCGGTTATAGATATTTCGGGAGTAGTAACTGTTGAGGTTTGGGTAAAATTAAGTAGTTCCCTTGCCGCAAATGCTGATATTGTAAGTAAGATAAACACCACTACATATCTTGGTTGCTATATGATAGTTTGGAATAATGATACCAGCCAGTGGAGTTTCTTTACTGGCAATGCCAATAGTTGGGATAATGCTGGGCTTGTTAGTGGCTCAAAAGGAGTTTGGGCGTATATAACTGGCGTTTATAATGGGACGAACACTAAGATTTACCTTAATGGAGTTTTTGGTGCAAACGCTGTCGCTTCACACACACCTGTTGCGGATGGTAGGGATTTATACCTTGGGGAAAGGGAAACTGGCACGAGCGACTTGAATGGGGTGATAGGTGAAGCCAGGATTTACAATCGGGCTTTAACCGCAGGGGAAATCCAGCAGAACTATCTAGTGACAAAGTGGCGTTATGTTTAGGGGTAAAAGGAGGTATCAATGATAAAGAAGATACTCCACAGGCTATTCAGAAAGAAACCAGATGATAAACCTATTTACATCTCCTACGAGGAAGGGATAAGAGTTTTCGGTCATACCAACTGGGGGTATCAGTAATGGCTACCTTCGCTCTGAAGGCTGAAATTCCGATGGAATCACCAATATGAAAGGAAATAGGACTATTCGAGGATTAGTTAATGACAAACCTTTTTGCGAGAAGGTAATTAATCTATATCTAAGTGGCGAATCGCCTAAATCCATACATTCACAGGTGGGTTCAAGTATCTCAACAGTCCAAGATGTCTTGGAAAGAGCCAAAGTTACTAGAAGTCGAAGTGAATCGAGTAAACTAGCATATTTGAAGGGTAGGAACAAGACACATCCGAATTTTATCAATAGCAAAAAGGTAATACTACGAGGTCAAGCCCATTATAATTGGAAAGGTGGTCGTTTTATTCACGGAGGTTACGTGAATGTATATTGTCCTGAACATCCCAATGCTAGTTCTATTAGCTATGTGCTTGAACATCGCTTAGTGATGGAGCGCAGTTTGAACCGCTTGTTAACTCGGAAAGAACAGGTTCATCATATCAATGGAATTACAGATGATAACAGACTAGAGAATTTAGAGTTGATTTCACCAGTCAACCATTCCTTGAAAACGAAGTTTTGCTCTCAGTGTGTTATGCGGAAAGAACTACGGCTACTTCAGTGGGAAATTAAAGAGTTAAGGCTTCAGTTGCAAGCCAGATTAGGAGTGTGATAATCGTGTCATCTTTTTGTCTCAAAGCAACAATCACAGCCAACACGGTAGCCAAGCGGGATAACATCTACGACACGATAGAGACGTTCCTGAGCGGCAAGCCAGTGTGGGGCGATACTGTTATGACCAAAGGGGCTGATATGGTTTCAGGTCAGCCGAACATGTCTATTACAGTGCGTTTCACCCGGCGGCCGAATCTTGACAACCTCTTTGCCCAAGCTAAAGCAAAGATACTCACGCTGACGGGGGTATCAATCAAGATAAGTAAGCACATTTGTCATCACGATGAGGGAAGTAACCAGCCGTGTGTGCCTGAGGAGATGTTTGAAATTGTCCGTTAAGGGTAGGAGATACCGTGGGGAATGAAGTAGGTGGCAAATGGATATTATTCTAGGGGATAGAGCCGTTGACCCGCCACAACATAATCAGGGAGTTGGTGATGAATCTCGGAACGTTGACCGAGATAGCCTCTTACTATGGGGTCTATCTTATGGGAGACGGCAGATGGGTACAAGGAATATCTGTAACGCTTGGCTGTATTCTAATCAACAACGGAATCAGCCGTGGATGGCTGTTTCTCATAACTCGCAAGGAGTGATATGCCATACAAGATAGTAAAGAGAACTGGCGCAAAGCCTTATAAGATAATAAATAAGAACACAGGGAAGGTTGTGGGTAGTTCTACGACCAAAGCAAAGGCACAAGGTTCAATCAGGGCGAGATACGCTAATGAGAGGTAAATATGCCTAGAATTTACACAGACGAAGTTGATTTAATCGAACAGGTGCTTCAGGACACTGGTAATGCTGAATTCACGGCGGCTGAAATCAACTACCAAATGGAGGAATCCCTCAAGGAACTGGGCTCTTACCAGAAGCACGAGAACCTTTGTCCGGTGGTCTTCAAGATAGAATCACGATACGGGACTGTCTCCGCCACCTCAACTTCTAACCTGACCGACACTGTAAAGACCCAGTTCGTGTCAGGAGACGCTACAAATGAAAAGATAGTCCACAACACCACAGACGACACGTGGGCTACTGTTGCGTCCTACACGAGCACTAGCGTCTTAGCCCTTAATGCGGACATCTTTGTTTCGGGTGATACCTACGAGATTTACAACAAGAGATGTTACAACAAGAGGCAGATATATATAGGGGATGTTAATGATTACCTGAGAATAGCCAAAGTTGAGTATCCTATAGGAAGACCAAGGAACTGGACTCTAATCAACAATAACATCATAGAGATTGATGTAGTGTATGTAGGCGACTCCAATTCCACTTTGGGCACCCTAGAGAGTGTGGACGTTCTTGTGTGGTTTGCCAAGCCCCACATACTCTCCCAGACAGTTGATTTGGCTGGCGAGGCTCTAGGTGCTGCGTCTGCCGGTGCTACCACATTTGCGGTAGATGGGTTAGGGGCTACAGTAATCATAGAAGAGGGGAACCAATTTACCATTGAGAACCACAGGTCTATCTATACGACCATTGGCGACCAGACAACCTCCGCTAACGCAGCTACCTTTACTATCTATCCAGCACTAGAGGCTGCTGTGAGTGATAATGATGATGTCACTTTCGTATCATCTACACTTCTGCCAGACGATGAGGACATACTAGCCGAAATGGTAGCGGCAAGACTGTGTATCTATCACGCACCTAAGTTCTTCAAGGCTATTGGTGCTATGGGGCCAGCCACTTCAGCCAACTACTCATCGTGGGGTGAGAGACGGCTGGCGATGGTAAGACAGAAACTCTCCAGACAAGCCGGAGCCAGAACGGCTTACCTATATCCGAGGAGTTAGATGCGTTCGCTAGATAGTAATCTCACAACAGCCCAGAACCAGATGAATGGTCAGATTATCGTGAAGATAGTCCTGACCTCTGGTGCGACTACCTATACTTATTACGCCCCTGGCGGGTCGGTGCTGACCAACAACATAGAACGAGTAAGTCATTCCGAAACACCCTGGTCACAGACGGCGACTGTTAGGATAGACGACTCCGCCCAAGTGTTATATGCCCTTTCCCTTGAAGGCTACACAGGGACAATCTCGTATGGTTATAACGTAAGTGGAACGGATTACTACTCAGCGGCTGCGCCTTTAATCGTCAAGGGACAGGAACAGGTGTCGTCTGGTGGCAACCTGAAGTGTACCCTGTCTCTCTATGGGATTCCCGACCAATTAGATGATGACCACGCTTCAGCATCTTATACTCTGCCTGACAGTGACACCCAGACTGTCAAGACACTAATCAACGCTATCGCCGGGGCTACGATGGCTTGTTTCAGTCATACTACGGCTATAACTGTGGATTGGGACTCCGAGGACTCACTGATAGACACGTTTGCTCCAAAAGACTACTTCAGGGTGTCCACAGGTAACACCCGCTTGGCTAAGATAAAGGAACTCTTAGGTTATACCAAGTGCGTTATGAGAGTAGAAGCTGACGGAGACATACATATCATCAACCCGACAGTATCGGGAACAACTTACGCTTATGAATACAACGATATTATCCTAGCGGCTAACCACACCTTCTTTTCTAAGGTTTACAGGAATAGACTTGTCTTACCGAATAAGATAGTTGTCCAGTCCTCATCCGACCACGCACCAGCTTATACAGGGAACTATACAAGTGCTGCTTCCTTTGCCCTCTTGCCAAAGGTGGATTACAAAGAGGGCAGGTTGGCTTCTGATGCTCAGGCCACAGCGATAGCTACGGCAGGGATACAGAAGTTAGAAGTAGAACACGAAAAGGGTAACGGCTTCGCACCTATGAACTGTGGGCAGGAAGTCCACGACTACATCAAGATAACCGACTCACGAGAGAATGACAACAGGATAGGGAACGTAGGCTACCTCACCCGTATCTTTGACATCAATAACAGGAACTACCCTTATACAATCGGGTTTGGGTTTGGAGACATCTCACGGGCAGGAACGGTGGGAATATCTCCAAGTGCGGATGGGACTCAACGTCAGTTTGTGTCCTACGAGGACTTCAATAGAATTATCGGAAACCTTCAGGTCACAGACGATAAGATAATAAAACGCCTGAACGAATTGATTATGGAAGATACAGTTCCTAAATGGCACGTGACACAATTACTCCAAGTGCCGAGTGCGGGGGTTTAGATGGCTACTGAATCACAACTTAGCCAAAATAGTGGTGCGGGACTAGACTGGTATAGTTCAGTTTCTGGTGTAGGTTATGGGCAAAAACTAACTATCACTGACCGAACTGTTACCAAGCTGACATTTAAGCTGAATAAAACTGGCACTCCTACGGGCACTCTTGCTTTTGTTATACGGAAGGTATCAGATAACAGCATAATAGCCACTAAGACTTGGGGTAATGCTGTTGACACCTCAACCAGTGCTACAGATTATGAGGTAACTCTTGGTACTCCCGTTTATGTTAATGAGCAGGTGAGAATTGCCGTTGAGTCATCTGCTCAAGGAGGAAATGATACAAGTAATTATGTACAGGTTTATTACCAATTTTCAGATGTTAAGGCTAGTGAGCAATTTTGCGGGAAAGGTTCCAGTGGTGTCTGGCAGGATGGGGGAACTTATGCAACATCAGATTGCTATTACATCTATACCTATGATGCTGGTTATCACGTTGATAACACAGCCCCTTCCGCCACCAATCAAGCCGTCTCAGCCATCGCTGCTACGACAGCGACAGGGAACGGCAATGTCACAGGGTTGGGAATACCAGCAGCCACCCAGCACGGACACGTCTGGGCGACGCACCCCATTACTCCGATAGGGGCTTATACTACTCAAGACTATTACTTAGAAAAAGGCGCACCTTCGGCAACAGGGGCATATACCTCAAGTATGACTGGTTTAACCCAGAATACTACTTATTATGTGAGGTCGTATATCACAAACACGATTGGCACATTCTACGGAACTGAGGTGAGTTTTTCAGCATCGGCGGATAAACCTGTCGTAACGACAGTAGAGGCAATGGCTGTGGTAGTTACGACTGCTGTTGGACATGGCAAAATCACAAACACTGGTGGAGTTGCGGTTACGGCGCACGGTTTTGTGTGGTCAACCTCTACAATAAATACTGGCATTGCACCAACTGCACAACCATATTACACGGATGAGGGCACTGGCGTAATTGGAGATTTTTATACCACTCTCACGACCTTGACTGCCTCAACAACTTACAAATTACGAGCTTACGCAACAAACGCAAACGGGTATACTTATGGTGCTGAGATTACGATAACCACACCAGCATCAGGTACACCGATAATCTCAGCCCAAGAATGCACAAATGATGTGGGGATTTCTGCGATTGGGAACGGGACTATACTTGACATCGGGGCAGCGGCCATTACAGCCTATGGGCACGTCTGGTCAACCTCTACAATAAATATGTCCGTAACACCTACTTCACAACCTGGCTATGTGGATAATG
>Ga0180732_1000665_pt1 | contig 26818 bp, 28 predicted proteins | sample KR11_01MetaG_FD_148674 | JGI IMG/M metagenome (GOLD analysis project Ga0180732, IMG submission 148674) | Groundwater microbial communities from the Olkiluoto Island deep subsurface site, Finland - KR11_0.1 MetaG | ecosystem: Environmental > Aquatic > Deep subsurface > Groundwater | place... | reverse complement strand
CAATCGCTTAATCCGGCAGAATTAAAAAGAACGATTGATAAAAAACTGGATAATCTTTACAAAATTTATCAGAAGAAAAAAGGTCAAGAAAATATCAATTTAACTAACAAATTAAATCCTTCTTTAGTATCATTTTCCAGGATAGCTCAAAAAGAGGTTTTGGGTGTCATGATTAAATGATTTGACACGACCCGTAATAATTCGGAAAAAAAGTTCGGGTATCATTCTTACAAACTTGAGAATATAAGGATATCGTGTATAATGTAGATATGGGAAAAATAAAAACGGCAAAACAAATGGAACGGCACCTCAAAGGGATGGCGAATCACTACCGCATTGAGATATTGCTTCTGGTTGCGGCGCGTGAAACAATAACCCTTGAAGGCATCGTAGAGGCGCTCAGAGCAAACGAGAAAACCATCGGCGAACACACAAGGCGGTTATATCAGGCGGGACTTATCAACAAAAAATACCGCGGCAAATTCGTGGAGCATACTTTATCGCCGTACGGGAAAATATTTGTCGGTTTCCTGAAATCATTTCAACGCACATGACAACATCCTTACAAACTTAAGAATGTAAGTATGTTTGTAGAATAAAATTTCATGCGCTTCATGCAAATCAACAACTTTTTCAAATTGGTGGTTGTGTTGGTTTTATATTCCATTTGGCAACTGTCGGCTAACGCGCCGGAGCGGGTAAAATTGTATTATTACAATCCCGAACTGGACAGAGACGAGTCGGACAATATTGCCTGCGGCAGAAAAGGGCTGGCGCCGGTTGAGAAAAAAATTCCAATAACCAATACACCGATTCAAGACGCAATCAATCTTTTACTGAAGGGGAAAGAAAACCTGACTCAAACCGATAAAACTCAAGGAATTACCACCGAATATCCTTTGGAAGGGCTTGCGCTGAAAAAGAGCCTCGTTAAAAGATGGAGTTTTAACGCTTGAATTTGATGACCCCAAAAATAAAACCGTTGGCGGTTCCTGCCGGGTGGGCATTCTCTGGTTTCAGATTGAAGCGACGGCAAAACAGTTTACCGAAGTCCAGCAAGTCCGTTTCCTGCCGGAAGATATTTTTCAGCCGTAAGCTACTTACTTGAACCCTTTCTGGGTTCTTTTTTTATCCGTCTTCACAGAAGATTATTGTTATAATGCTACAAAGTATCATAGCAGTTATACTATGATTCTTGGAAGAATCATAGTAAGGGCAAATTTTTTGCCCTTACTTTATTTTGACACAATAATTTATTGTTGCTACCATTTAAATATATATCTTAATTATTATACATAATACTTAATACCGAACCCATGCTTGACATAAAATTCATCAGAGAAAGCCAAAAAGAGCTTAAAAAAGCCATTAAAAACAAAGGCATTGATTTGGATTTGGATAAACTTTTGGCGGTGGACGATAAACGAGTCGGCCTTCTTCGGGAAATTGAGAAGCTGAATGCAGAGAAAAATAACATTAACAATTTAATCAGAAGTGCTAAAACCGAAAAAGAGCGAAAAAAAATTATAGAAGATGGTAGAAAAATTAAAAATAAAATTGAAACGATCGAACCGAAATTTAAGAAAATCCAGCAGGAATTTGACTTGTTGATGGCAAAAGTTCCGATTATTCCTTCGCCGGATACGCCGATTGGAAAAAACGAGGCGGACAACGCGGAAATTTATCGCTGGGGCGAAAAACCAAAACTTGCTTTCAGTCCCAAAGACCATATTGAATTGGGAAAACAGCTTGATATTTTGGATATGGAGCGCGGCAAAAAAGTCGCCGGCTACCGCGGATATTATCTTAAAAACGAAGGCGCGCAACTGGTAATGGCGATGATGATGTACGCTTTCAATAAAATGGTCAAACGCGGCTACATCCCGATGATTCCGCCGACGCTTGTAAAAGGATTCTCTCTTTTCGGAACGGGATATTTCAAAGGTCTAAAATACGACGACAAAGTTGACGAACTTTACCAGATAGCGGGTTCTGACAAAGAGGCCGGCGGAGCAATCAGTAAAGAAAAAAAATTTTTAGTGGGCACGGCAGAGCCGTCCTTGCTCGCTTATTACGCAGGAGAGGTTTTAAAAGAGGAAAACCTGCCGCTTAAAATTTCCGGATACAGCCAGTGCTACCGGAGCGAAATAGGAAGTTACGGAAAAGACACCAAGGGCATATACCGCGTGCACGAATTTATGAAAATTGAACAGGTGATAATTTGCAAAGCGGACATCAAAGAAGCGGAAAAATTGCAGGAAGAAATGCTTGGAATTTCCAAAGAAATTTTGGAGGAACTGGGTTTGCTTTATCGTCAGATAATAATCTGCGCCGGAGATTTAAGCCCGGGGAAATACCGGCAGTACGATCTTGAAGTGTATTCGGCCGCGAATGATTGGTATCGCGAATGCGGCTCGGCAAGCATTTTTTTGGATTGGCAGGCGCGCCGGCTTAATGTGAAATATGCCGATAAAGAAGGCAAGAAAAAATATGTTTATATGCTCAATAACACCGGCTTGGCCTCGCCGCGGATTTTAATCGCAATTTTGGAAAATTACCAGCAGGCGGACGGCTCGGTGAAAATCCCGAAGGTTTTGCGGGAATATATGGGAAAGGATATAATAAGACCGAGAAAATAAGACCCTTAAATTCTTAATAAACAACAATCTTCCAAATATGGAACAATTCGAAACTTTTTTAAAAAATTACGGAAATGGTCTTTTCTGGATTCTAATACTGATAATTTTTGATGGATTATTCTTAAAGCGGCTGGTGAAGCGGCTAGTTAGGCTGATTATCAAATTTGATTATAGGAAAAGTGGCGCAAAAGAAAAACTGGAGGCGAAAATGAGAACGCTTGGCGGCGTAGTAGTCAATATGGGGAATATGTTGGTTTTATTTGCCATTATTTTGATTTTACTGCGGATATTCAAAGTTGACACGGGACCGGTTTTGGCAGGAGCCGGCATTATTGGATTGGTTATAGGATTTGGAACCCAATCGTTAATCAAGGACTTCGTGTCGGGACTTTTTATTTTAATAGAGAATCAATATAATGTCGGCGATCGGGTGAAAATCGGGACATTTGAGGGCGAGGTTAAAAAAATCACAATTCGTTCCACGATTTTAGAAGATAATGAAGGCAGGATTATCTACCTTCCCAATGGGACAATTACTACTGTCATAAATTATTCGCAAGGAAAAACGGATCAGTCGGTCGTCCCCAAGCAGTTTCAATCAAAGTAGATGGTTTGGCGTTTTTGAAATCTAAAATCAATTTATAATTGATCATAATGATTTGGTTTTATGTCCTAATTTTTATAATCTCTTGCGTTTTACTTTATTTTGCCGGAGAATTTTTAGTTAAAGGACTTACGCGAATAGCCAAGTTCTTAGGTTGGAAAGAATTCGTAGTCGCGTTTCTGCTAATAGCTTTTGCAAGCTCATTGCCAAATCTCTCGCTTGGAGTTTCCTCGGCTTTGCATGGAGTTCCTCAGCTTTCTTTCGGCGATGTTTTGGGAAACAATATGATAGCTATGACTTTGGCCGTAGGTTTGGCGGCTTTCTTTTCCAGAGACGGAATCACAGGCAACAGTCAAACGATTCAAACAACAGCGGTTTTCGTTTTAGTCTCCGCGATTCTGCCTTTGCTTTTAGTGGCGGATGGAATCCTTTCAAGGATTGACGGCGTTTTACTCATCTCTTTTTTTGGTTGTTATCTTTATTGGCTTTTTTCAAAAAAAGAAAGATTTTCACGAGTTTACAACAATGAGCGCGATACTCAACTTCATTTTGGGATTTCAAACTTCTTTAAAGACATAAGCAGAGTATTACTTGGAGTAATTTTTGTAATAATCGCGGCTGAGGGAATTGTAAGATCGTCTGCTTTTTTTGCCTCCACTTTTAATTTGCCGCTGGTTTTAATCGGAATTTTTGTTACCGGAGCGGGAAACGCTTTGCCGGAGATATATTTTAGCATAGTTTTAGCCAAAAGGGGGCACAATTGGATGATTTTAGGCGGATTGATGGGCGCCGTTATAATACCCGCTACTTTGGTTTTAGGAATAGTTTCTTTGATACATCCAATTGAAATTGCCAATTTTTCATACGGAATTATCGCAAGATTATTTTTAATTATCGCGTCTTTGTTCTTCTTTTTCTCGGTGTTAACTGGCAAAAAAATCACGAGGAAAGAAGCTCTGGTTTTGTTGGGAATTTATATTGTTTTTATCTTAACTGAAATCGCCATGGGGATATATGAGAATATTAAATAGCGCTTAAGCGGGAAAGGCGATAAAGCGAAAAGAGATGGTTCCAGTTGATTTGATAAATTTATTAGAAATTAGAAATTAGAAATTAGAAATTATAATTATGCGCTTTATCTGCGATTTCCACATTCACTCCAAATACTCGCGGGCTACCAGCCGGCAGATGGAGCCGGAAACGCTTGCTTATTGGGCCGCCATCAAGGGAATAAATGTTTTAGGCGCCGGCGATTTTACTCACCCAGCGTGGGTGAAAGAGCTGAAGGAAAAACTGGAGCCGGCGGAAAAAGGGCTTTACAAATTAAAAGACCCGAATTTTAAGCCGAAAGAAAATTCCGAGTTTGGCGTTTCGCGCCAATCGCTGGAAAAGGCGCGGTTTGTTTTAACCGCGGAAATATCCAGCATTTATTCCAAAGCCGGAAAAGTCAGGCGCGCGCATAATGTTATTTTCGCGCCCGATTTTGAAACGGTTGAAAAAATTAATTCAAAATTGGAGCAAATCGGAAATTTAAAATCCGACGGACGGCCGATTTTGGGCCTTGACGCAAAAGAACTTTTAAAAATCATTTTGAGCGTTTCTCCGGCTGCGGTGATGGTTCCGGCTCACGCCTGGACGCCATGGTTCTCCGTTTTCGGCTCAAAATCCGGCTTTGATTCTTTGGAGGAATGTTTTGACGATTACGCTAAATACATTTTCGCGATAGAAACGGGATTATCAAGCGACCCGGGGATGAACTGGCGGCTTTCGGCCCTTGACAAAATAACCTTGATTTCCAATTCGGACGCGCATTCTCCGGCAAACCTCGGCCGCGAAGCCAATGTTTTTGAGGGAGAAAGCATTGATTATTATTCAATAATGAGCGCGCTGAAAAACAAGGGACATTCGGACACAACCAAAACAGCGCCTTTGAAATTTTCGTACACCATAGAATTTTTTCCCGAAGAAGGAAAATATCATTACGACGGACACCGGCTTTGCAATGTTTCAATGGGTCCCGAAGAAACAAAAAAAGCGAAAGGAGTTTGTCCGGTGTGCCGAAAGCCGCTGACTATCGGAGTGATGTACAGGGTTGAAGAACTGGCTGACCGGCCTGTTGGCGGAAAGCCGGAGCGGGTAATTCCTTACAAAAACCTGATTCCTTTGGAAGAAATTATCGCCGACGCGCTGGGGCTGGGAAAAATTTCCAAAGCGACAAGAGCGGAATACGTCAAACTGATTTGCGCTCTTGGAAGCGAGTTCAATATTTTGCTTGACGCGCCGATTGAAGAAATCGCCAAGCATAGCGAGCCGATTATCGCCGAAGGTGTAAAAAGGACGCGAGAGCAAAAAGCAAAAGTAGTTCCGGGCTTTGACGGCGAATACGGAAAAATTAAAATTTTTGAAGAAAGCGAGAGGGAAAAATTCAAGGAAGAAAAAAAAGAACGCCAAAAATTGTTTTAGAAAGTTTGCCCTCATAGCTCAATGGATAGACCTGCCCGCCATTTGCCCTTAACCTTTTTTGAAGCTTTATCTGTGTTTAATTAGCTAAAATACGGAAATTCTAAAATAGAACGATAAGGCTTTGGCAGGCGGGGCAAGTCCCTTCAAATTAGTTTAATTTAAATTTTTGTCCTCGTAGTTCAACGGACAGAACACAAGCCTCCGGAGCTTGGGATGCAAGTTCGATTCTTGCCGAGGGCACCACGTAGGAAATTGCAAGGAGTTTTGGTTCGCCTCGCTTCGCTCGGCGACTAATTCGTATTCAATTTTGGGGGTAAAAACGAATTCACGATTTCGCAAAATATGGTTCGAGCCGATGTTTTTCAGAAATGTTGTCATTGCAGTCGGATTGGGAGAGGAAAGCAGATTAGCGGCTTGATTTAAGGATTTTACGAACTCACGAGCCGGTTCGAGCCAAGACAACCCTTTTGTCTCAAAGTCGGTGATTTTTTCGGAAAGTGATATTTTTTGAGACAGCAAAGTTTGTTTTTTGGCGGCGTATTCTTCTGTGGATAAGGCGTCAGCGAGATAGATATCTAACAACTTTTGAAGTTTTGCCTCGACTTGCGCTAATTGTTCTTTCATAACACTAACCTCGCCTTGTGCGTCCTCTCTCGCTTTATCCTGCTCACTATCCAACGCCGCCAAAACCTTCTCGGTATCTTGGCTCGACAAAGAAACTTTTTGAAGGTAAGAAGTGATTTGCTCTGTTAGTGCTTCCTCTCGCAGATAATGCTTTTCTTGGCAAATACCTTTCTTTTTCGTGCAACGATAGTAGTTATGCCTTTTCTGACGCTCTCCGGTAATTGAACAACCACACGAGGCACACTTTAGTAATCCAAGAAAAGCAAAATGATGTTTTCTCACTTCTTGCACTTTTCCACGCTTCGCCATTATCTCTTGGCATTTATCAAAAAGTTTCTTTGAAATTAACGGCTCGTGTTTCCCCTCAAAAATTTCCCCTTTCCACTTCATCAAACCAAGATAGAAAATATTTTGTAGATTCTTTTGGATATTGGCGATGACAAGTGGTTTATTGAGATTTCCACGCAAACCATTTTCATTGCACCAATTTGCGAGAGAATGAAGCGTATGCCTTCCGGTGGCGTACAATTCAAACATTTTTCTAACTTCGGGAGATTTATCTGGGTCAATATCTATTCCACGAGTTTTTGGATTATTGATGTAGCCAACCGGAGCCCAGCCGGGCCATACGCCATTTCTGATTTTCTGTCGTAAACCTCGCTTCACATTCTCTCGCAAATTGTCTACAAAATATTTTGATTGGCCAAAAGCGATGTTGAGCATAAACAACCCTTGCGGTGTTGGCTCAAACCAGAAAGTGGGAAATTTGAGAGATTTAATCAAGCCGCGATCAACAAAGTGGATTATTTTTCCACCATCAACACTGTTCCTTGCCAATCTGTCCGGGTGCCACGAAATTATTCCGTCCGCCTTGCCTTGTTCCAGAAATGACAACATTTCGGAGAACTTTGTTCGCCCAGGTTCTTTAGCAGTCTTTGCCTCACATAGCGAGGCGACAATTTCAAGTTTTTCTTTAGCGGCAAATTCTTTTAATTCAACAAGCTGGGCTTCAATACTTAAAACTTGCCTGTCATCTTTTTCTGTGCTCTTGCGAGTGTAGATAATGTATTTCATATTTTTTTCCTTTGGTTAATAATAATTTTGAAAAAATTTTCTTTTACTTTGAATTAAATTCAAAACAAAACCGCCAACTGATTTTTTACCCAAAATTCCTTACAATTTAATCGCCGAGCGAAGCGAGGCGAATCAACGAAATTTGACTTTTCCTTACTAGTGCTCTATTCTTAAAATAGTTCGAACGCATTTCGCCGCCTGCGGCGACGGCCAGCCCCCAAAATTTGAGTGGCTTCGCCGCGATCTTAAAAACTGCCAAAGAACCTGATAAAAATATCGGCTCGAACCATATTTTTGGAAAAGAAAATTTTTTCATATCTGATTCCGAATTAAGTTTCGGTTTTTTTATTTTTGAGCTATAATTTAGATAGATATGGCTAAAACAGATAAACAGCACATTAACAAGAAAGGAGGGGGAACTATGATCAGCAATATCCTGATTATCGGTAGTGGTGGAAGAGAGCATGCACTCGCATGGAAACTCGCTCAATCACCACGCATTGGCAAGTTGTATGTCGCGCCCGGAAATGGCGGCACTCGTGACATCGCTGAAAATATTGCGATTGAAGCCACAGACGCCAGGGGTTTGGCTCGTTTTGCCGAAAAGAATTCAATCAATCTAACAGTAGTCGGTCCTGACGACCCGCTTGCGTTTGGCGTAGTTGATGTTTTTCAATCTCATGGCTTACGCATTTTCGGACCCACTCGTGTCGCGGCACAGATTGAGGCATCTAAAGCGTTTGCCAAACGACTTATGCGCGATAGCGATATTCCGACTGCGCCATTTCGGATATTTCGAAAGCATGAAAGTGCATTAGAATATGTTCGCAAACATGGGGCGCCGATTGTCGTCAAGGCGAGCGGATTGGCGCTTGGCAAAGGTGCCTATCCTTGCAAAACACTCGCTAAAGCAGAGAAGGCTCTGGCAGAAATTATGCTTGAGCGCGCTTACAATCAAGCTGGCAACGAAGTCATCGTCGAGGAGTTTCTGAATGGGCAAGAAGTTTCAATTCACGCTCTCTGCGACGGCAAAACCTCAATCCTATTACCTACCGCGCAAGACCACAAGCCGATTTTCGACGGCGACAAGGGCAAGAATACTGGCGGTATGGGAACAATCGCGCCCGTGCCCTGGGTTACGGATCAAACCTTGCGAGAAGTGAACGAGCAAATCGTTCGCCCGACATTGCAAGCGCTTACGAAGAAAGGAAAGCCGTTTACTGGTTGTTTGTACCCCGGGCTAAAGATGACAGACGAGGGGCCGAAAGTGCTTGAATACAACGCAAGATTTGGCGACCCTGAAACGCAAAGTTATATGCGACTTCTCAAAACAGATTTGCTTGATGTTTTAGACGCATGCGTTGACGGTAAACTCGCCGACCTTGCCGTTGAATGGAATTCCGGTTTCGCCGTTTGCGTTGTCCTCGCTTCGGGAGGATATCCGGGAAAGTACAAAAAGGAAATTCCGATATCAGGCATTACTGAAGCGGAGAAAATTCCCGGTGTCGTTGTTTTTCACGCTGGCACAATGTGTAGCGACCAACTTCGGACTTCCGGCGGACGCGTTCTCGGAGTTACAGCAATCGGTAAAACTCTTCAAAAAGCTCTTGATCGAGCGTACGAAGCAGTTCGCCAAATTAAGTTCAAGGATATGCAGTACCGAAAAGACATCGGTGCTAAAGCCATTGCTATGGGGTTCTAATTCCTTCGGGGATTAGAACCTTTTTTCTTTTCCGAAAAAGAATTTGCCGCCAAAGCAGTAAATTTTTCAAGCTCATTTTTCTTGAAAAATTTACTGTAATGAGTTATGATTAACTCATTAGAAAAACTTGAAATTGTCAAAGATCGCGGCGAAGCCACTCAAATTTTGGGGGCTGGCCGTCGCCGCAGGCGGCGAAATGCGTTCGAACTATTTTAAGAATAGAGCACAAATTGTAGGACATTGTATGGGGCGAAGCCTTAAATTGAGGTTCGCCACGGGATCCCGGGATGAACCCGGGACAAGTAAACCCTTGCCCTGCGTTCATCGCAGGGCGTGGCGCCCCGCCCCATGATAAACACGGGGTAAACGTTCATCGCGGGGCGATTCTTGCCGAGGGCACACTAAAAAAATTTTCGATTTTCAATGACCAATTTTCAAACAATTTTTAATTTTTAAACAAAAATATTATGAGCAGAACCCTTGGGGCTATAATCATACTGCTTGCGGCTTTCTGGGCGATTAACAATCCTTCTTCCGCGCCGGTTCTAAACAAATATTTGCCCGAGCCCGGAATTCTGCCGTCAAGCAAATTATACCCGGCAAAAATTCTTTACGAAGACATCCGCGCCATGCTTACTTTTGACAATCTGTCCAAAGTGAAATTGTATCTGGAGCTGGCGGACAAACGCCTGGCGGAAATAAAAAAGCTTGAGGAAAAAGGTGATGTTAATCAAATCAAAGAAACCCTTCTGCGGTACCAAAAATTGACGGAAAAATCGCAGGAAACGATAAATGCCGCGCGGGAGAAAACCAAAGAGTTTCAGGATAGCGCGAATAAAATCATTGACGAGGCGAAAAGCAAGGACGCAAGCGCGCTTGCGGAACTTTACGCGAAAACATCCGGAGAAATAAAAAACGCCATAAACGATTCGCTTGCTAAGATTATGAAATGGAGGACGAATTAGTGAAATAATATAAAATTAACATATGTCTTTTTCCGAACAAGAAAAAATAAAAATCGTGAAAAGCGCTTTTCAAAAATTCGTTGACACTGTTTTAAAACTGCTTGCTGGGCAGAGGGCTTTATTTGAGAAAATTATGAAACAAATTGAAGCGCGAAAAATCGCGGAGCATCGGGAGAAAATTAAGAATATTTTTAATTCTAATAAATAATAATTATTTTAAATTTCAAAATTACTCCTTTATGTCATTGCGAGGAGCCCAGCAGGGCGACGCGGCAATCTCTAATTCTCAAAAGCGACACAAGAAGTCGCAATAACAAAACAGATATAAATAATTTTAAAGTAATAATTAATTATAAAATAAAAATATGGCAGAAGAAAACAAAGAAGAAGAGTTAGAAAAAACAGTGGAACAAAAAGAAGCCCCCGTTTCTTTAGAGGGAGAACCGGAAAAAATAGAAACTTTGGATGAAGCTTTGGAAAAAGGCGAAAGAGGTAAAGAAGGAATAATAAATAAAGCGGTAAAAGAAATAGGCGACGAGAAAAAAACACTTGAAACCCACGGGGCTGATTCGGCACAAATTGGCGAATTTAATAAAGGCAGGAAAGAAGTTGAGGAGGGCGTTGCAGGGGCAGAAAAAGTTTATACCAAAGCAACCGAAGATTTAGGCGATAATAAAACAAAAACGAGGGATAAAATATTGCAAGAATTGGAAAAAATTAATAACGAGATGGACAAGGGGTATAGAAACGGATTAGGGTTGCCGGAAACGGATAAACTTAAGAAACAAAGGGGGAAATTGCTTGATTTGCTTGGTGATAAAGATGAGAATATTGGCAGAGAAACAGGATATATAGGCAAGGGGCTGGGGCAGAAAGCGGAGAGCACAGAGGCAGGACATATAAAAGAAATTGCAGAAGAACGACCGAATTCAGCCGTAAAAGAAGAGGTGCTTGTAAAAACAGAGGATAAGGCCGTAGAGGCGCGAACAATAAGCGAGAAAGCAAACAAGGAAATAAAAAAACTTCTTAAAGATCCGGCTTCCGAACTTTCTGTATTGATGAAGGCGGCCAATTTCAGGGAGGACTACATACAAAAATTAAAAGATGATTTAGAAAAAGCAAAAGTAAATAAGGTGGACAGGGAAGTGAGGGTAAAATTTTACGAAAAAAGTATAGCGGAACACGAAGCTACGCTGGAAAAACATAAAAAAAGAATAAAGGAAATCATAAGCAAGATAGAAGAAAAATAGTAAGAAAATTGAAAACCGATTAGATGTTTTAAAATGATGCGAAAAGAATTTTCAATGAGAATCAAAAAAATATCGTCAAAAACGGATTACAGATGCCCTTATTTTAAAATCGTAAAAACCGGTTTTTTGATTCCCGGGCAAAAGCAGCCTGTTTATTGGCACCTTTTAAAGCGAGGCAACTATGTCTCTATTTTGGCAAAAGAAGGAAATTATCTTTATATGGTGGAATTATACAGATTTGCCATAGAGAAAAAATCACTGGAATTTCCGGCAGGGATTATTGAGAAAAACGAGACGCCGCGCGAGGCGGCAAAAAGAGAGCTGGAAGAGGAAACCGGCATTATCGCCAAAAAGCTTACTCTTTTGGATTGGTATTACGCTTTCATTGGAATGTCTGACTGCAAATCGTATGTTTTTTTGGCCGAGAATTTAAGTTTTAATAAACAAAAACTTGACAGAAGCGAGTTTGGAATGAAAATTAAAAAAGTAAAAATTTCCGATGTGGAGAATTTGGTACGAAAAGGAAAAATCAGGGGCGAGCACAACATAAACAGCTTTTATGTTTATAAGCTGAAAGGAAAAAAACTTATGCCTAAAAACGACCCAAACTGCAAGAATGGTTTAGATAAAAATATAATCAATAAAGAAGTTTTTGGCCGAGAAATTTCACTTTGCCAAAAATTAAGCAATAAAAATAACGGCAAATGCGGCTGGGGCAAATGCATGGATTGCGGAGTAGTTCCACTTTTATACAAACTTCATAAAGGCAAGCTTTTGGAAGATAGTAAGGCGAAAAAAATCAAAGAAGAAATTTTTAAATAGATTTTACTTAAAAACAGTCTGTTGTTAAACTGTTTTCTCGGTAATTTCAATAATCAATCTATATATTTGCTATAATTTTAATAGTATGGTAATATGTATTATCATACTATTAATTATTAAATAAAAAATATGTCTAAAGTTAATCCCATGGCATTAGACTCAAAATCCAAGATGAAATATTTGGATTTGTTATGGACATCAATTGCGCAGTTGGAAACCAGAGACGAAGTCAAGCAATTTTTTAAGGATCTTTTAAGCGAAAGCGAGGCGATAATGCTGGCGCGGCGGATTGAGGTTGCCAAGCGTTTACTGGAAGGTGAATCTTACGATGGTATTGCGGGGGAATTAAGGGTTGGCAAAGATACGATCGGACGGGTGCAGGGATGGCTTACTTCAGGTTTTGGCGGGTATGAAAAAGCAATTAGCGGCTTTAAAAAAGAATTGGATCGCCGCTTTGGCAAGTCAATGGTAGTTGATAAAAAAGAACCATATAGCTTCGGCTGGATTAAACAAAAATATCCCTTGCAATTTTTATTGTTTAATTTACTTTCCGGCGATAAAGATTCAAAGAATAAAAAATAGATATTTCGTGATAGTATGGTAATATGTATTATCATACTAACAAAAATTTATGATCGAAAAAACTTTAGGAAATAAAAAAGTGTACGAATTATCTAAAGAAGAATGCGAGAAATTGCTAAAAGCTGCGGATGAGGCGATGAAAAACACTTTTCCAAAAAGCAACGATGGTTTTGCCGTTGCTTTGATGACAAAATCGGGAAATATTTATATCGGCGTTTCGTATAAATCAGACACGGAAACGTTAACCATGCATTCTGAAGCTACGGCTTTAGCGCATGCCGCGATTCATGGCGAAAAAGAAATTGTGGCAATTACTGGACCGAATTGTCATATTTGCAAACAGCTTATTTATGAAAGCAGTTTGTGTTCGGGAATTGATATTGTTGTAGTAATTGAAGAGGATGGCAAAATAAAACAAATACCAATTTCAAAAACGATGCCTTATCCGTGGCCAAGGGAATGTATGAAAATACTTTGATACTTGGGAGTATTAAAGTATTTAATTGAGAACATTTATACACGAAGAATGAAAATCAAAGAAATTAAAGTAAAATCAATTATTGTAAAATCAAATCTACCCGAGGGGGATTTTGTCATAAACCCATATATCGGATGCCAGCACGGATGTAAATATTGCTATGCGAGATTTATGAAAAGATTTACAGGCCATACGGAACCTTGGGGCTTTTTTGTTGATGTAAAAATCAACGCTTCCGATTTAATCCCGGAAGATACAAATAAATACAAAGATAAATCCATAGTAATTAGTTCCGTTACTGATCCTTATCAGCCAATTGAAAGAAAATACAAGCTCACAAGAAAAATTCTTGAAAGACTTATACCTCTCCAGCCGCATTTGAGTTTGATGACTAAATCAGATTTAGTAATTAGAGATGTTGATTTATTTAAACAATTTAAAGATTGTCTTGTTGCGTTTTCTTTATCGGTTTTAGATGATAAAACAAGAAAAGAAATAGAACCATTATCATCTTCTGTAGATAAAAGAATAAATGCTCTAAAAAATCTTCATAAAGCTAATATCCCAACAGCCCTTTTTATTTCACCAATCTTTCCAGAAATAACCGATTGGAAAAAAATAATCAACAAAACAAAATCTTTTGTAGGTGAATATTGGTTTGAAAACCTAAACCTTTATTCGTCTATCAAAAACGGGATTTATAGATTTTTAAGGGAAAATAAACCTGAACTTGTGGAGAAATATAAAAAAATCTATTCAAAAGATAGCAATTATTGGAATATTGAAGAAAATAACATAAACGAATTCTGTAAAAAGAATAAACTTAATTGCAGAATTTATTTTCATCATAAAACCAACCATGTTCAGCAACCCCTTAAAAATTAAAGTAATTGTTGACAAGAGTCATCTTTTTACCTTGGGCGAAAAAATGTATCGCGAAAGCATTGAGTTTGTGCGCGAGTTGATCAATAACGCTTACGACGCCGACGCAACTCTGGTTTATATGACAATCAGCGATGATAAAATTACAGTGGAAGACAATGGCAGCGGCATCAATGAAAAAGGGCTGGAGCAATTTTTCACCATTGGCTCGGAAGAAAAAAGAATTAGGAATGTTTCTCCCCGCTTCGGCCGAAAAAGAATCGGGCAGTTTGGAATTGGCAAATTTTCGGCGCTTTCTATAGCGGACCAATTCATTGTGCAGAGCGTTAGGGGTAAGTATAAATATTCAGTCGTATTTGACAGAAATGATTGGAAAAAATCCGAGAGCTGGGAATTGCCGATCAAGAAAGAAAAAACCATGCCTTTTGATAAGGAAGGCACAAAAGTGATTTTGAACAAATTAACAAAGAAAGTCAATGTGGCTGAAGTGGAAAAATATCTAAAGCAGTCCGTGCCTCTACGCGCTAGAAAATTCAGCATTTACTTAAACAACAAAAAAATAACAGCCAAAGTTATTACCGGCAAGGTTATTCCAATAAATATAAAAACAATGTATGGGTTGATTGAAGGGGAAATAGTTGTGGCGCTAAACGCTCAGGATGTTGACGAACCCGGCGTTGAATGCCGGGTTAAGCAGGTATTTATCAAGCGGGAGTTGTTTGGCCTTGAAAAAAAATATCATCAGGGGCTATCGCGGATTGCGGGGAGCGTGAACGCCGATTTTCTGCCGCTCATTTCCGCCCGCAGCGATTTTATTGTTGACAAGCCGGAGTATAAATTATTTTATCAGCTTTTGCAGACGGAATTAGACAAAGTTCTTCACGACCTAAAAAAGCAAAGCGATACCAAAAATATTCAGAAAATTACCAAAGAGCTTCAGCAAATAATGAAGCAAATAAGAGAAGCATTAATACTTAATCCAGATTTTACGCCTCAAGGCATGGCCGTTACTCGTCTCAAGAAGGAAGGAAGAAAAAATATCGCGGCGGCCAGCGCCGATCTGACACCCGAATATCAGTCCGATTCTACCAGCAAAAAAGAACAAGAGAGTAAAAAGGCGAAAAAAGACGATGGGGAAAATAAAACCTCAGAAGCGGCGGACAAAACAGATAAAAAAGATAAATTAGAGGAAGATAAAATTAAAGTCAAGCCGCTGGTGATGAAAAAAATCAGACTGCAAAAGCTGGGTATTTCCTGCGGAATAGTCGGTCTGGGTGAAAAAGGTCCTGAAGTAATAAGCCAAGGCAATGCCGTCTATATCAATCAAGATCACCCGACTTATCAAAAATTATACAAGAAAAAAAATTCGCTTGGATTGCACTTACTGCGATTGATCACTCAAGAAGTTGTTCTAATGAAAAAACTCCGCATCACCGCCCGTGAAGCGTTTGAATGGCAAAGTAAGCTGTTAAAAGACGCGATTTGCGAAGCAAAGAAGTGATTTTGCTTGGCTGTATTTGAGGTTGTGTCTTGTGTTCACTATGACGCTATGTGTTTTGTAATTTCAAAATTACAAAACAGTTTTAAGTAGTATGGTAATATGTATTATCATACTATTAGCTTTTAAAATAAATAATAAGATAAATAAACTGGTTTCTGAATTTAAAAAAAGAAAGTGAAAATTTAAAAATAGATGTCTCTAAAAATTATTTAAATAAAACTAAATTAAAAAATAAAAAAAGCAGAAAGGACTAATAATGTCTTTCTGCGTGAACAACTATTTCAGGTGTAAAACTATAGAGTCCGGTAATAATTTGCTTTGTTACTTTTAACACTTTTATTGCCGTATAGTTGCCAGATTTGATAGTTAGCGAAGGAAATTCTACCACATCCCCTTCTTTAAAAAAAACACTATCTGCTTCTGTTGTTATTTTTTCCGGTAAGTTTTCATCTCTTTTTATATCTATATAAATTTTTACCAGTACCATTTTTTCACCTCCATTTACAAAGACTTTACCATATATTCATCTTTTAGTCCATACCCCAGTTTTCGATAATAATCGCGGACTCCCACTCCGGAGATAACCGCGATTTTTTTTATTTTAAATTCGTCACGCGCGATTCTTTCGGCTTCGGCGATTAATTGCTTGCCAAGTCCGATATGTTGGGCTGCTGTTTTTGATTTCTTCGCAATCGGCACGGTTTGGCCATAGGTATGCACTTCGCGGATAATCGCCGCGTTTTGTAAGGCGCCAATAAAATGTTTTTTAGAAGGCTTGTCCTCCGAAGCCCGAAAGGCGAAGGAGGGGATTCGTAGGCGCAAAAGCGCGAATAATTTATCTTTTTTAGTATCCTCAAAAGATAAAAATATTTCTTTTCCGCCAGACGCATTATAATTTCGCCTAACAATTTTCAAACTTTTCACTTTAACTTTTTGCGCCCGAGGCGCATCCGCCTTTGGCGGAAACTTTTCACTTTTAACTTCTTTGATTTCTCGGCAGCGGATACAGCGGCAACGCAGAACATCTTGGCGTGTTTTTTGTTCAATAATTTGCCTAAGATTGGAAATCTTGCTTCCGGCAATAATGCTTTGTGCGGGAATATCGCGCACAAGCCGCATAATTCGGACATACGGTGGAATGCCTTTTTTAATGTCAATCAAAAGGTTAAGAAGTTTTTTGTCCGAATACGGCTTGTATTTGCCCCGTTTCCACCAATTGTAAAGCTTGGAATTTTTGACCACGACAGTCGGGTAAATTTTTAAAATGTCCGGCTGAAAATCGGGATTGGCGAATATTTCCTTAAACATTTTTTTGTCGCGGACCATTGTCGCGCCGGGCAAGTTGGGCATCAAGTGATAGTTTATTTTAAACCCGGCATCTTTCAAAAGTTTTGTCGCACAAATTGTTTGGCTGACATTATGCCCGCGCCTGTTTAGTTTCAAAACATCATCGTAAATGCTTTGTACTCCCAGCTCAACGCGCGTTCCCCCAAGTTCGCGGAGTTTAAGAATTTCTTTTTCGTTTATATAATCCGGCCGAGTTTCAACGGTTATTCCCACAATTCTATGTTTCGCTTTTTCGTTCAGCTGCTGCGCTTTTTTTAGCGTTTGTGATTTAGAATTTGGGGTTTGTCCCTCGACTCCGCTCGGGATGGTGAGCATGTCAAACCATTTGGGATTTGTGATTTGCTTGCCCGCCATAGCTTTAGCGAAGGTGGGGGCTTTGGAATTTGCGGCAAAAGTATTTGCCGATTGATAGCATCTTTTAACAAACCACAACCGGTATTTATCAGGCAATGATCCGAATGTTCCGCCGATAATTATTAGTTCTATCTTGTCAATTGGGTGTCCGGAATTTTCCAGCGCCTGAAGCCGCATTTTTACCTGTTTATACGGGTCAAATTTGTTTAAAATGGCGCGCATCACCGCCGGCTCGTTGGAAAGATAACTTTTTGGCATTCCTTTTTCCGTGGGGCAATAAAGGCATTTTCCCGGACAGCCAAAGTCCTTTGTAAGCACAGCAACCACAACTACGCCGGATTGGGAGCGGACTTTGCGCACTTTTAGCAGATTTTCAATGCTGGCGCTCCTTTTGGTTTCACCGTTTTTTATCATTGAATAATACGCTTTGAGGAGTATAATGTTTGTAGGGATTTTTACCTTATTTTTCTTGGAAAAATTTCGCTTCAATGCAGAAAGAGCATCAGGTGTGCTGATTTTTTCTTTGATAATTTCTTTGATAATTTGGCGGTTAATAGTCATTATTGTTTGATAGCAATGTTTTAATTTTTTGTTTGTTGGATTATTTCATTTACTATTATTCTGCCTTTCTATTTTACGTCACCGGCGGTCGTCGCGCTCCTGCGGCGCGCCGCCGCCTACGCTCTCGGCAGTAAAAGTCCTTACGGACACCAAGCTTTTACCGCCTGCGAGAGTTGCCGTAAAATATAAAGGCAGAATTTACAATTTCCGTGTTTTTAAATAAATTGCTTTATGAATCTTGAATACGCAAAATGCTTAATGGAAAAAACCAAGCGGGACTATGACGAAATTGCCGAGGAATTTTCCGCTACTCGAAAAACAATGTGGCCCGAACTTGCTGATTTAGACAAATATGTGAAAGCGGGCGATAAAGTTTTGGATATCGGATGCGGCAACGGCCGGCTTTTTGGTTATCTCTTGGAAAGAGTTAAAAACTTTTCCTATGTCGGAATTGATGTTTCGGAAAAACTGATAGATATTGCCAAAGGTTTTACTTGGAGGTTGATCCTCCAAGAGGATGCCCAACCTCCAAGCGTTGATTTTAAAGTTTTTAACGGAATTAATATTCCGTATCCGACTAACAGTTTTGACGCAGTATTTTGTCTGGCGACTTTGCCGCATTTGCCATGCGAAGAACTGCGCCTTAAATTCCTGCAAAACATCAAAAAAGCGGTTAAGCCCGGCGGTTTGCTGATTATAACTTGCTGGAATCTTTGGCAATTTAAGTTTATATCAAATCAGATTAAAATGATAGCCAATTTTATCACAGATAAGATTTCGGGCAAGGGCCGATACGGTTGGGGCGATTTTTACATTCCTTGGCGCAAGCGCGACGGGAAAATAATCCACCGATATTACCATTCATTCACGCAAAAGGAGCTTAGCTCCTTATTGAAAAAATCCGGCTGGGAAATAAAGGAATTGGGTTACAAAAAGCGACATAACGCGAAAAATTTTAATCTTTTCGCGGTGGCTTGCCCCGTATCAATTCTTAAATAAATCTTGCCTATAGGTATTAAAAATAGCCGATAGGCGATACCGAGGGAGATAATTTTTTATTAAATAATCTTGTTTCGGAATTTGATATGGGGCGGGAAAGCCGGTGGTGGCGAGAAAGTCGTAATAAATTTGTAAAATTAACAGGCCAGAGATCGCCTTTAAACCCTTTAAAATAAAGGTTTTTTGCGTTTTTGGGGCAAGGGGGCGTGACAGATTCTGTGAATATGCTATACTGGGGAGTTCTGAAAATGAGAAAGTAAATGCAGTTGGCGATAAGCACAATTATAAAAAGAGAGGAAAGAATGTCCAGCCACGTTCATTCTTTCCCTCTTAATTCTCCAAGTTTATCTTAATTAAAAAGGTAATCTTAGAAAAGCTTTTAAGAAAAAATCTTGAAGGCCTAAATTGCACATTGAAAAATATAAAAAACCACCCCCATTCATTTTTATTTTTTCCTTGTCGGGTTTTGGCGCAAAGAGGCTAAAAAAGTTTTGGCCTTCCCGCGCCGAGACTCGACTGGATTTTTTCAGTTTTTTAGTTGAGTTCTTGGCGAAACTGATTGTAAAAAAAATTGGAGGGAAAAAATATGAAAAATATCAGAAAAAGGTTTGAAAGACTGATAAGAATTTGCACCAATAATGTCGGCTGCAAATTCAGCCAGGAATATACAAGACTGGCTATGCAGTCTGAAGAAAACTTCAAGGTAGCTCTTGAAGTAAAAGAAGAGTGGAACAAGTGTCACAGGATAGACTTCAGGCTTCCAGATACGGAATGTATGAAATACGTCCTGGGATACACGTCTTCCTGGATAGCGAAGGAAGATGTTAAATTCCTTCGAATTGAAAAAAGGTGTGCACCCGATTGGGGGACGTATGAAGGCGGCGAGTATGAAGTCGCCGTCTATGAAGTAAACGGGGAAGAAAAAATGGCCACCGATTGGGACCCCGAAACTATGAGACCACTCCCGATGGGGTGCTCATAAAAAGTAAAAAGGTTGTCTGGCAAGCACTTGCCGGGCATGGGAAAGTACCTTAAATCTAAAATCTTTCCCAATTTTTCCAAGTTTATCTTAAATGAAAGGTAAATTTAGAAAAGCTTTTAAGAAAAAACTTGAAAGCCTCAAGTCTTCAAATCGCGGAAACGCGAAGAGAAGCATGCACATTGATAAAAAGGAAAGGTTATTAAAGGGTTTATCTTCGGGGTAATTTTGGTCGCTAATTTTAACGGCCAGAATTACCCTGAAGATCGCCAAAAGTTTTGGTTGAATTGGAGGGGATGGAGGAAAAGATATGAAACACATAATAATTTCAGACAAATGGCAGTTTGGAACAGACCCGTTCCCGGCGTACAGGTGTAGTCTGGTTTATGGCCGGAATCAGAGAGACCGCGAGTTTCTGCCAACAAACGGAATTACTCCAACCGAGTTTGCCGTTTTTAAAAGCGGCCATGAGAAACAGGGTCCCGAATACAAGGGTACACTTGACGGAGCCCGGAAGGTGGCCGATGAATGGAATAAGGATCATCCGAAAGGGACATATGCTCAGGCGTATGTAACACACCATGGTGTTTTGCCCGAGAATAAATTTTGTGTCATCAAGACACAAGAAAAAGGCACCATTCTTGCAGTGTCCGGAGAAGACAAGACAAATAGATGCCTGCTGTTTGTCGGATGCGCTGGTGGATTCCGTGGTGGAGTATCTGTCTTAACAGACGGAACCACAGGAACAATCCTAATCAAATGTTCCGCAGGCAACGCCTGCGAAAGTAGTGTTGAGGCCATTGCGATACTCGCGATTGGCCAGTCAATTGCGTTCCATACCAGCGGACGCCGAACCAATGAGGTATACCAATACCTCTGGAACGGAAAAGAAGTGGAAAAGAAGCACTACTCCAAAGCCGAATGGGACAGTCGTTCTGTGGCAATAGCGCCACAAACTGCAAAGGCAGAAGTTCTTTAAAAAAGAACTTCTAAATAAATTTTTAACCTTTCCTTTTTTCCTTCGAATTCATTTTGAATGCAAAGTGGATTCAAAGGAGGAAATTTGTTCTTTTCAAAAAAATAATAGCAGGGAGAAAATTGATTGCTTTTCTGTCAGAGGCGTAAAGCGCCGAATGACCTTTCACGAATGCGAGGGGTCGCACATTCGTGCGGGATTCTTCGCTTCGCTCAGAATGACAATTATAAAAAACGGTCAGTTTTATCCCTGCTATAAAGAAAATTAGAAAAGAAACGCGGGGAGAAGGAATAAGTGATTAGAAATGGTAGAATACAGATTTTTACAGTTGGACCCGCGGTCCAAAGAACAGACGGAAATCTTTATGGGGATTGAGGTTACAATCCCGAATGTGGAAATAACATCGGGAATAAATCTCGATCATCACGGGAAAGATGATACAGCCGAAACCCCAGCGGCTTGCGAGCAGGCGCTTCAGGCGGAGTTACCGCCAGAAGACGCAACGATAGCCACGGTCCGAACCGACCAGGACAGTATTACCGCAATGGCGGTAATAGCTAACCGGGCGATCGGGCGAAAAGTGGACGAATTAGTCGTCAGGGCAGTCGGTCTTATGGACCGGTATGGTCCCAAGGTTGAAGAGCAGCTCCGCCATGATTTGGTGGTAGCGATAGCCCGGAAGGCGGCGGATTTCAAGGTTCCGCTTGACCAGCGAGTGGCTTTTGTCCAAGCTTGCTTGGATGGAACCTATAATCCCGAGGAAATTGCTTTACTTGTTGAAGCGCGGAATCGAGAGTTTGAGGGGTCCCGGAAGGCAAGTCAGGTCAAAACGGCCGCCGGTGGCAGAATTGCGGTAGTTGTGTCAACGCACCGTTTTGCAACTAATCTGGGCTACGAAGTAGCGCCAGTAGTGGTTGCAACGAATCCGTCTATGCCGGTGATTGGCGAAAGTGGAAAGCCCGTAGGAGAAACCTATCTCAAGCACACAGTTTGCAGATGGGATTCAAATGTTCCGGTTGATCTTGAAGGAGCTTTGAAAGAGTTTCAAAGCATTGAACCGGGCTGGGGCGGCAGAGGCGATATCTTCGGCTCGCCACAAGGCGTGTCGTCAAAGCTTACCACCGAACAAGTGGTAGGAATGGTGGAGAAATATCTCCACTAAAGAGAAAGGACGGACTTAATCCATCCAAAAGCACTTTTGGAGCAGAAAGATAAAATGAAATGAAGGAAGTTTTGCGAAAGCGAAATTTCCCGATTATCTTGTTTTTCTGCTCCTCAATTTTTCTAAGTTCGTAAAATTTTTTGCGGATTTAGAAAAGCTCTCAAGAAAAAAGCTTGAAAGCCTAAAAATGTTCTTTTTAAAATATTATTTTTTGAAGCGATTCAGAAATTGCCGCGGAGTAAGAACTGGAATATTTTGAAAAGATTTTAGTTTCAGCAGATGTTTGTCGCCTGAGATAATAAAATCAGCTTCGGAATTTAGGGCGCAATCCAAGATTATATTATCCGATGGATCATCTTTGATAATTTTTAATGGTTTTTCTGATGAGGAAAAAATTAAACAATCATTTATAATTGCTTTGATTATTTTTTCTGCCGTTAAGTTAATTTTTAGCAGAGGAATAGCAAATTTTGGATAATTTAAAACGCGAGTTATTTCTTGGATTATTTGAAGATTGATAGATACTGTAATTTGATTTTTCCGGAATAAAGCATAAAGAGATTCTAATTCTTTGTTTCGCCAAATAAGCATTGAAATAAAAATATTTGTGTCAAAAACAACCCTCATAAAATTATTTAGGCTTATTTCGCGCCCAACAAATAGCATCTCGAATATCTTTTTTGGAAATCAATTTTCCAAGCTTAAGAAGATCGGGGCGTAAATTTTTTAATGAAGGTTCTTGAATTTTTTTAACGATAATAGTATCTTTTGATTCTCTAATAATCACTTTTTTCCCTATCCATTCTTTTGGTAAAACAATGCTTTGTCCAGTAAATTTAGTTTGATAATTCATAAATTTTTAATTATTTTCTTATAAATTTATTATACTCTCTTAAAATCCAGTGTCAATTTTCCAAGCTTATAAACTCGTTGTAAGTTTAGAAAAGCCCCTGAATTAAAAAGATTCGGAGGCCTAAAGTCCTCAATTCATTAGAAATAATGATAAGAGGCAAGCACATTTATAAAGGAAAGAGGGTTTTTCTCAAAAAAGAGAATCAGCCACGCCCTCTTTCCCCTCCTAATTTTTTCCAAGTTTGTCTTTAAATGTCATGCTGAATTTATTTCAGCATCTATAAAAGATTCTGAAACAAGTTCAGGATGACAACAAGAAAGGTAAATTTAGAAAAGCCCCCAAATAACTTATGAATTATAACAAATAACTCATAACGAAATTGGAGGCGAGATCGCAAAAGGCTCCACACGGAGTATGGAGCCAACGGTAATATAATAAATGTTCTTTATAAAACAAATCACAAAACTCAAATTGATTTAACGGAGATCTCTTTAATTTTCTGAAAATGTTTTAAATTGCGAGTGGCTAGAACGCAATCAAGATAATAGCAGGTGGAAGCGATTAAAGCGTCAGCGATATTTGTCCGATATTTTTTATAGAAATCAGCCGCTTTTCCAGCGACCTGCGAAGTAATATTGATTGAAGGAAAAATAGACAGAAGCCGTTTTATTTCTATACTTTCTTTTTTGGAAAACTTTCCGCACAGAACTTCATACTCAGTGATCACAGAAATAAAAGCGGAAAGCTTTCCTTTCTCAATTTCCTCTAAAAACAGCCCTGCTTTCGCATCGCCTCGCAAGTGATCAATTAAAATATTCGTATCAACAAGATAGCGCATAATATTATTTTATTCTTTTAAATCTTTCTTTCCACCCTTTCCTCAATGAATTTTCAAAACTGATTCCTTTTAAAAATTTCTTGCCTAAAATTCCGCTAGTTTCTCCGATAATTGAAATATCTTCAGCCGCATTTTTCCACTGCAAAACACTTTCAATTTTCAAAAGTTGAATTTCCGTTTCCATTTTATTGATTTTTTCCAAAAGTAAAAATTGTCTCATCTTTTTTCCATTAGAATTAAAATTGCTTATCTTGATTTTATTATATATTTATAGAAATTTATTGTCAATTTTTCCAAGTCTATCAGCAGAAGTTCATAAAGTCCGTAAAGCTTGCCCTGAGCCTGTCGAAGGGTTATAAAGTTTATAAAGCGTTGCGGATTAGGCAAATTTCTTTAAATGGTAAATTTAGAAAAGCTTTGAAATAAAAGGTATGACGCGGGGGGCTTGACAGGTTTTGAAATGTATGCTAGACTGGCAAGTTATGATAAAGAAAGGAAAGAATTTCGCCTGTTATAGCGCACCTTGAAATAAGAACGAATTAAGGACACCCTGGTTTTGAGTCAAAATTGACTGAAGAAAAGCGAATACTGTTTAAAAAAGCGATTCTTAAAGGCCCCGAGGAATACGGTTTTGAAACCAATCTTTGGACTCTATCCCGCCTTGCCGCAGTGATGAAAAAAGCGACAGGGGTAAAATTCAAGCACAATCATACATGGGAAATCGTCAGATCGCTGGGTTTTACCTGCCAAAAACCCCAAGTAAAAGCTAAAGAGCGGGATGAGCAAGCTATCAAGGAATGGAAAGAAAAACAGCTCCCTGTCTTAAAAAAAATGGGCATTAAAACATGGGCGCTAAAAGGCAAAACTCCCGTCATTGTTTCATCAAGTTCATGGAAAAGCCTGACTATGGCAGGTTTACTGATATTTACCCCGAAAGGCAATAATCCGCGTATGATATTCCGGCTTCAAGCCGGTAGTATGGATAAATACGATTTTTGCGACTTCTTAGAGGACATCAAAACTGAATTAAAAGGCAAGAAACTTTTGCTGATCTGGGATGGACTGCCCGCGCATCGGGCCAAAAAAGTTGCTGATTACATCAAATCTCAGAAACGCTGGTTAAGAGTGGAGCGGTATCCGGCTTACGCTCCCGAGCTCAGCCCTCTGGTCGCCTATGAAAACTAAAGATCTTAGTCATATGCCACCCAATGGTTCAAGTTCTTCACCATAAAAGGATTGAAACACCTGAAACGGATGGTCCGCAAATCTTTCCGCAGAATCAAATCAGACAAACCATTATTAAAGAGCTGTTTAAGAAAGGCGGGAGTATTAACCTAAGTAGGGAAAGTCAATAATGTGGTAACCTATAATTAGTATTAGTATGATAGTCCAGACTTTCATACCATGCTAATAACTAATAACTAATAACTAATAATGAATTAAGATTTAATATATGAGCAGAGTTAATCCTCGCACCTTGGATTCAAAAACTAAAATGAGATACTTGGATCTTCTTTGGACATCGATTTCTCAGCTTGAAAGCAGGGATGAAGTTAAGCAATTCTTTAAAGATTTATTAAGCCAAAGTGAAGCAGTAATGCTGGCGCGGCGGATTGAAATTGCCAAAAGGCTGTTAGAGGGCGAGTCCTACGAAAGTATCATTCTGAATTTAAAAGTTGGCAAAGATACGGTTAGCAAGGTGCAGAGATGGCTCACTTCCGGTTTCGGCGGATATGAAAAAGCAATCAGCGGTTTTCAAAAAGAAATGAATCGGCGGTTTACCAAACCCTCCAAAGGCGGCGATAGCGCGCCATACAGTTTTAACTGGATGAAGCAAAAATATCCATTGCACTTTTTACTGTTTAATCTGATTTCTGAAGACAAAAAATTTAAAGATAAGAAAAAATAATTTAGGTGTTTTATTATTTGATTAGTATGATAGTCTGGACTATCATACTAATTTATAATTTTGGCATTAATTAATGTTATTAATGTTATTAATGTTATTGTTAATACCCAATTATGCTTTAATCGTGTCTTAAGGCGTTGCTTGGCGGTCTGAATTCGCGCATCCCTTAATGGCTATTGACAAATAGCTATTTTTTGTTATACTTATAAGTTCCGCAATTTGCCTATTTTTAGGCGTAAAATTGCGGAAAAAGGAGGAAATGAAACAATAAAGCTCTTTAAAAATTTAGATGTTGTCCCGAGTGCTCGGGATGGTATAGATGTTGAACAAAGAATTGTGAACAATAATGGAGGTTGAGGAAAATGGAAGAAAATAAAAGTGAATCTAAAAAACCAGAAGGCCTATGGCCAGGCGAAAGAATATTTGCGTCAGATATAAAGTATTGGTGTATAGCTTTCACGCTTTGGTTTTTGGGACTGATTCTATTATCCGCGCTTTTATGGAAAATTAGCGTGTTGGTAATAGTCAGCTATTTATTTGCCCTTTTAACTTGGCTTGCGCTTTGTGTTCAAGTCGTCAAAGAAAAGGAAAGAGCCAAGCCGGTGTTGTTTGGCGTGATTGGTAAAGTAATCAGTTACGGAGCAGTATTAGTTTTATTCCCCTTTGAAAAACTAATACGGTTTCCCACTAGTGTTCGGCAAATATCACTAGCTAGCGCCGGAATACAAACTAAAGCAGGGGAGACAGAAGTTTTTGGAGAAGATGGAAAGACTATAAAAAAACCGGTGCCGTCAATCGTACTCCCCGTGGAGCCAGTTGTTAATTTCCGTTGGCCCAGTGACGATAATCCCCCCATAGGCAATCCCGAAGGAGAAAGTGCTTTAACGGCGGCGATTAAAAATGCGCCATCGCCGGAAGATGAAGAAGCTCTTAAGGATATTTTTGAAGAGCCAATACTAGATGTTATAAGAACAGTGGGCGGTCAGAAAACATTTCTTTGGGTTCTTCAAAACCGCACTGAATTTGCCGCTGAAGTCAATAAAGCTCTTGAGCTTTCTGCCGAAGAGAAGGAGGTTTTTGATAATCCTAAAAAAGATAAAGTGAAGGGAGAGGATAAAAGCTCTGTTGACCCCGAGAAAGCTTTGGCGCAATTGATATACCTTGCGAGACTTAGGAATGTTACAGTGTCTTTCAAGCATATGAAGCTTCCAGAAGTGCTCCAAAAACAGCAAGAGGAAGAAGCAGCGGCTATAC
>Ga0180732_1000664_pt1 | contig 26819 bp, 13 predicted proteins | sample KR11_01MetaG_FD_148674 | JGI IMG/M metagenome (GOLD analysis project Ga0180732, IMG submission 148674) | Groundwater microbial communities from the Olkiluoto Island deep subsurface site, Finland - KR11_0.1 MetaG | ecosystem: Environmental > Aquatic > Deep subsurface > Groundwater | place... | reverse complement strand
GGTCACCTGACGCAGCGTTGCTGGCGGATAGTACGTTTTGCAAAAGCCAGAGCGTATCGTAGCCCCGGTACATATACATCGCTCCTGTTCCCGATGGGGTTGAGCCGGTATTATAACCCGGAGCGCCCACCGCAGCATATAAATCACCTACCAGTTGCGGCAGTTGAGGAAATTGACCGGTGATGGAACCAATAACAACCGTATAACCGAAATAGGCATATGCACCGGCATTGCTGCCGGTTAGTTTGGCTCGCTGTTTCCAGGGCGATGCCGAACTGAATATATAGGCCGCACCGGAATCAATCCCGCCATCATCATCGCCATAAGCCCCCACAATTGCGTGATTACCACAGATGGATACAGAAAACCCGAAAAAGTCATAAGCGTGGCCATCGTTTGCCATAAGCTTGGTCTGTTCTCCCATGCTATCAAAGATATAGGCTGCCCCTGATTCGCTGCCGTTGTCATCTTTCCCCCAGGCTCCCACAATGCTTGAGCCGCTGTCCAATGCGACAGAATATCCAAAATAGTCATATGCCATAGCATCGTTAGCTGTAAGTTTGGATATCTGCGTCCATGTTGCTCCTTCAAGTTTAAATATATAGGCTGCGCCGGAGCTTTCGCCGCCATCATCATCGCCATAGGCTCCCACAATAGCGGTGTCGCCGATAATGGCTACCGACCAGCCAAAATAGTCATAAGCGGTGCCGTCCCCGGCGGTTAGTTTGGCCTGCTGGGTCCAGACATCGCCATCACGCTTGAATATATAGGCTGCGCCGGAGCTTTCGCAGCCATCATCATTGCCATAAGCTCCCACAATAACTGTGTCGCCGCTGATGGCCACAGAGTTTCCGAAATGATCATAGGCGGCTGCATCGTCGGCGATAAGTTTGGCCTGCTGAATAAATGTTTCTCCTGCGCGCTTGTATATATAGGCTGAACCTGAAAGGTAACCGCCATCATCATCATGAGGCGCACCCATAATGGCGGTGTCGCCGTTGATGGCTACCGATTGCCCAAACAGATCTTCTTCCTCTGCATCACCGGGACTGTGTTTGGTCTCAGCCTGAAGAGAATGAGCAATGTTCACCACACCTTCGCTATATGCTGTTACTGGCGCATGTACACCGTCATCAATTACTGCATAGATATAATATTCCCCCTGTACAATTTGGGCGGTATTCCAGATATAGGAGTCATCACTTGCTAAATCAGGATCTTCGCTCAAGCCGCTTACGATCAAGGTTCCGTCAGTGTCTCTGTTATCTGTACCATAGTAAAGGGAGATAGTTGCGTTGCTATCGGGGTCAGCATCGGTCCATTTTATTGTAAAGCTCGTATCTGCGTTATCATTGATGCCGTCCGGTTCAAGCACGGTAATGGCCGGTGGATAGATTATGGTAACAATAGCGCTTGCCGTTCCGCCGCCGGGGGCTGGATTTGAAACCTTTATCTCGATATCCCCTCCGGTTTCAAGATCGGCAGAGGTTAAACTTAATTTTATTTCTGTTGCGCTTATAAGCGTATGGCTTCTTTCTATGCCGTTTACATAAATTATTGTGTTATTCGTAAAGCCTGTGCCGGAGATATCTATATCCAGTTCCTGGGTTCCGGCTGTGGCCTGTGAAGGATCTATGGCTACTATTGAAGGCACGGGATTTAATATCAGAAATGAAAAACCGTTTGATATGCCACCTGCTGGAGAAGGATTGGTTACGGTAACGGGAAATATCCCGGCGCTTGAAAGAAGAGTTGAGGGAACTACGGCATCAAGTGTGTTGTTATCGGAAAACGATGTATCAAGGTCGAACTGGTTGAATTGTACTGATGATGATGTGATAAATTGGTCACCGGTAACCCTTAATATGCAACCGGGGTCTCCGACATTTGCGCCGGATGGAGTAATTGAAGTTAGTTCGGGCACAGGATTCGGAAGCTGTACTTCAAGCACTCCTCTTTCCGGCTCATAGCCTGGTATGCTTTTTAAATACGAAACAAGGCCGATGTTTCGGTATTTATCTACGGCTACAGACCTTAACCTGTTTATATCGGTTATCGGGTATTCATTTAATGTGTTGGTATTTAAATCAAGAAGCAGAAGGCTTTCTTCTCCTGTTATAACCGCTATATGGGTGGACTGGTTTATATCAAGACCAAAGGTGGAATCATTCTGAAAATCAGACAAACCGTTTCCGGCACTCCGAAGATCGCCTATTACAGCCTCATCAATTTCATAATTGTAAATGTTAAAAAGGCTAAGAAAGCTTGTGATATTCGTATTAATGTCGGAGTCATTGATATTTTCGTCATCTTCCGGATTATCCGTAATGCCTTTGAGTTTGATACCGCTTAAATAATTATCTCCATCCTTAATATTGGATAGTATGCTCCCGCTTGAGATATCAAAAAGGTTTATCTCCTTAAGTCCTGTTGTAACGCCTATGTCTTTGCCGGTATCAACCGCAACGCCCTTAATTCCTCTTTTAAGATTTATGGTGTTTAAAACCGTGCCGCTGTTTATGTCGACTATCATTATTATATGCTGCCACCAGCTGAAAAGCCCTTTGCCTGCTGTGACAACAGCCCTGTTTGAATCCGTATCAAGAGCGACAAGTCTGGGTTTGTAGGGAAGGGATATTTCCTGCAATACTTCCAAAGTATCTGCAGAAAGAACAAGCAGTTTCTTCTCACGTTCAAGAGCTATTGCTATAGTATTATTTTCAGGGTTGACTGCTATGCCGTGAGAATCACCGTTTACGGTAATTGTATTTAAGATATTGCCGTCTGAATCTACCGTGCACAAAGAGCCTTTTTTATGAAAGAAGCCGTAAGCCTTAAGAGTAACATAGGCAAGATTGTTTGAAGGATTTACCGCAACACCTATCGGCCTTCTTGCAAGAGGAACTGTTTTTGTAACTGTATGGGTATTTAAATCTATTACATAGAGATTCTTTGTCTGCTTATCAATTCCATAGGCCATGCCGGTGTTTGGCGAAAGGGCAACGGAGTCTATCAGGCTGTCTGTAGGGATGTTGCCGATAACCGAAATATCATCGGCGTTTAAAAGACATGGCATAAAAATGACTGCTAAAACAAACAGATACAGAAAGGCTCTTTTCATTGCAGGTCTCCTAATGGTTAGGGGTCAGGGACAAGGGGCCGGGGATCAGAAGTAAGTAATCAGAAATTTGCGCGCAGAAACCAGAAACCAGAAACCAGTATCCAGCCGCCGACTACAGTATATTTATAAAACCGAAACTTAATAAAGCTTAATAAAGCTATGAAAAACAGAATATCTGGTAAGACTTAAAGAAATCAAATAGATAGAAATTAATATAAAAAACCGCATGACATTTAACAGAAGAAACTATGCGTGTCAAGAATGTTTTTGCTGTTAAGCAAAGCTAATTTTGCTCATCATTTGGATATTATTAGCAATACCATCATGAATCACTTATAACTATATGATTATAGAGCCAGTTTCAAAACGTCCCATTTTGGCCGATCTCTGCGTTGGGTTAAAATTTTAATCCTCGAAATACTCCATGTATTCCTGTGGTTAAAATTTTCACCTGCCTTGACCTTGACCAAACTGAAACGTTTTGAAAGGGGCTCATTAGAAACAAAATATCAATACTATCTCACTATCGTTAAATAATAATAGCCCACCGGAACCGCATTACGCTTCGGCAATTTAATCTATTGATTTGAATATGTTCTGGATACAGGCTTTCGCCGGTATGACGATTTGCAGGCTTTTTGCGAATGCATCAAAAAAATGTTTACTAAGACGTAAAAACCAAATGGTGGAAATTATGATAAATCGTGTCATTAATAACAAAAGAATTTGTGTATATCAAGAATTTTTTGATATCAATAAAACTAATCCGCAGATCGTTTGAATGTTATTATTGATACCTGCATGGTTTGCTTATAAACTATATGCTTATCGAGCTTTCCGTTTTTTGAGTTCGGTTCTCATAGAATGCCCTTTGTGGCATAAAATAGTTTTTTACGCTTTCATCCCAAATTTATTCCAACAAAGATTCAAATAACGCTTGATACTTTTTTTTCCTTGACGTAAATTATTAGCTGATGTATTTCGAACGAACGCTTGTTCGCTTGTTGTAACGTACCAAGAAATCTTTGAAAAACGTATATTTTTGCTTAAGATCAAGAAAATAAAGAATAACCATGTTAGCAATTTTCTGTTGGTGTGGGCATCTGAGCCGGGTTTTTATGGTAGGCTTCTGTTATTTTGCATCTGTATAAGATATATTGTTGTGTGCTTGTGCTTTTAAGAAGATGCCCATTGCCTCTGCTTTCTAAAAATTGAATTAATATTAACAAAAGGAGGAGTAACAATTATGTATGAAAATTTGTGTAAGCCCATTAAAATTGGAAATCATTTAGTAACAAACAGAATGAAATATGCTGCAACTGTTGATAATTTCTGCGATACTAAAAATGGTAATGTTATTGATCGTGAGATAGAATACCTCAGAGAAAGAGCAAAGGGTGGCTTCGGCATTGTGGTTTCTCAGGGTGGATATACCCATATTTTAGGTAAAGGCTATGTCGGCCAGATGGGCTTGGTAGAAGAAAGCCATCTTGCCGGCCTTAAGATATTAGCTGATGCAATTAATGCTGAAGGGGCTATGTCAATAGGCCAGATCATGCATACCGGAAGATATGGTCATGCCCATGAATACGGGATTCATGAAGCAATAGCCGGCGGCAAAACAGTCGGTCCCGAGCCTGTCGGACCAACAGCAATGTCAAGTCCTATCAAACGTTATTCTCCTTGCCGTGAGATGACTCCTGAAGAAATTGAAGAGCAGATTCAAGCTCATATCGTTGCTGCCAGAATGTTTAAGCAAACCGGATGGCACGGTGTTGAAGTATGTGCAATAGTTGGATATCTTATTGCTGATTTCTTGAGCAGATGGACAAACAAAAGAACTGATAAGTGGGGCGGATCACTTGAAAACAGGGCAAGATTCCTTATTGAAATTTTAAAAGGAATCAGAAAGGAAGTTGGAGATGATTATCCGCTTGTTATGAGGCTCAACGCCACAGACCTTATCGAAGGCGGAAATACCAATGAAGAATATATAGAAATTGCCAAAATGTGCGAAGCTGCTGTAAGGATTGACCTTTTCAGTATTACTGTAGGCTGGCATGAATCCCCGGGTGCTGCAATAACTGCAGAGAAAAGACCAGGTGACTGGCTGTTTCTTGCAGATGAATGGAAAAAAGCCAAAATCAAAGCTCCTATTTGTATGGCTTATCGTATGAATCAACCCGATGTAGCTGAAAAAGCAGTAGCAGATGGAAGAATAGATATTTGGGAAATGTGCCGTCCCGGTATTGCCGATCCTTATCTTCCCAAAAAAGTTATCGAAGGACGTCCTGAAGATATTAATACCTGTACTGCATGTAACCAAGGCTGCTTTTACTACGTATTTATTGATGCCGTCATGGGTTGTATGATAAATCCAAGAGTAGGAAACGAATGGGATCCGGCATATGCTATTAATCCTGTTGCGAAGAAAAAGAAAGTACTTATTGTCGGCGCCGGTCCTTCCGGTATGGAATGCGCTCGTCTTGCCGCAATCAGAGGCCATGATGTAACAATAGTAGAGAAGAGCGATTCTATTGGTGGAGAAGTAAAATTGGGTGTAAAATCACCACTGCTTTATGATTGGGCTGAAACAATCCGTTATTATAAAGCACAGATTGCTAAACTTGGAATCAAGTTAAAACTTAATACTGAAGCTACCGCAGATTCCATTAAGGCAGAAGCTCCGGAAGTTCTTGTAATTGCTACAGGCGGTAAACCTTCCAGACCTAAAATAGACGGAATCGACAATAAAATAGTTACTAATGTTTTTGATGTTCTTGAAGGAAAAGTTAAATTAGGTGATAAAGTTGTATTTATAGGCGGCAATGAAATATCTATTCAAACGGCAGAATATGTGGCCGAGATGGGCAAAGAAGTAACTATTCTGGAAAAAGGCAAACACATATGCTTTGATGTTAACATCTTCAACATTCTTCAACACAGAAGACTTATGGCCAAACTTAATATGAAGAGTATGACCAATGTCACAGTTAATGAAATTACAGACGACGGTGTTGAAATTTCTACAGCAGGCGGAAAAGATGTAAGTATCGAAGCCGACAATGTAGTTGTTGCCGAAGGTATGGATTCAGAAGATGCACTTGCTAAAGCAGTTGGCACAACAATAGCTCCTGAAGTATACACCATCGGTGATTGTGCAGGCGTACGCAAACTGTATGAAGCCATTCATGACGGCTATAAAATGGGTGTCAAGATTTAAGGATAAAACTGCTTAAGGAAGCTGTTTTTGATCCTGTGGTTTATTTTTTTAGGAAGGCGTTTGCTTTCCGGTGGCTTAAACAGCTTCTTATAGTCAATTGTGATTAATAATATCTCCTTTCCGATAACCAGTAAATAAAGATCGGGAAGGAGAGTTCTATTTTATAATGAGGAGGATTGAAATGAGCCTTAAAAATGTATTCAGTCCAATAAATATAGCTGGTGTTGAGATACCCAACAGGGTTCGCATGTCGCCGATGGCGCTTGGTTATGCGGAAGACGGGCGGTCAACAAAACGTTTCGCCCAGTTTTTTGAAGAAAGAGCCCAGGGCGGTGTCGGCCTTATAGATTGGGCATTATGGCCTTATAGGACTGAACATGGTTATTTCCCATGGACCTATGATGATAAATTTATCCCAGGCCTTGCGATGGTAGTTGATGCGGTTCACAAACACGGCACAAAAATAGTTGGACAGTTCGGAACAGGTTATGGCTGGGCTTTTGGAGACGGCCCCGTAGAAATCATAGGTCCTTCAGGAGTAAATCTTCTCGGCAGGCCCAGTACACCATTTAGGGTTGGTACCCCGACAAACGCAAAAAGACTTCTGGAAAGGCCCTTGTCCATAAAAGAAATTGAGATAATTATTAAAACTTATGGGCAATGTGCAAAGAGACTGAGAACGGCCGGTTTTGACGGTGTCGAGCTTATGCTTGGCGCAGGTTATACGCTTGCCCGTTTTATTTCCACTGAAACAAACAAGAGAACCGATGAATATGGCGGTGATCTTGACGGCAGAATGAGAATCATTCGTGAAATTATTGAAAGTATAAAAAATGAAGCAGGCAGTGATTTCCCGATCTTTTCAAAAATTTCAGGAGCCCAGTTTACAAAAAACGGCTATACATTAGAAGAATGTGCAACCGAGATCGTTCCCAGGCTTGTAACAATGGGCATTTGCGCAGTAGATGTTGTTGTCGGCTGGCATGAAGCTCCGGTTGGAATGCTCAGCAATTCGGTAAAACCAGGGCAGTATTTGTATCTTGGCGAAACAGTAAAGAAGAATGTTAAGATTCCTGTAATCTGCGGAGACAGAACAAATGATTTAAGAGATGCCGAAAAAGCAATAAGCGAAGGCAAAATAGATATTATGACTCTTGGCCGTCAGTTGCTATCCGATCCTGAAACATGCAATAAAGCAAAAGAAGGCCGTTTTGAAGATATCCGTCCGTGTATGTGCTGCGCATGGTGCCTTGAAACTGTTGATACTCCCTGCATTTGCAGTGTAAATCCCAGACTCGGTATCGAATATATTTGCAGTGCAGAACCGCCCAAAGCCCAAAAGGCTAAAAAGATTCTTATAGTCGGAGGCGGACCTGGTGGCATGGAAGCTGCTCTTGTTGCCAAGCAAAGAGGCCATGATGTCACTTTGATGGAAAAACAGGATAAAGTCGGCGGTATGCTTGCAGCAGCAGCTATTGCACCTCATAAAGAAGATACACAGTATCTTGTTGATTATTACCGGACACAAATTGCAAAAAGCGGCATAGAACTTATAACAGGCAAAACAGCCACTTTAAGTGACGTATTCCAGATTAATCCGGATGAGGTCATTGTCGCAACCGGCACAAAACCTTTTATACCTAAAGTTCCGGGCATGGCAAAATCGAACGTAATGCTTGGCGTAGATGTGCTTATGGGTAAAAGAGAAGTCGGAGATATGACGGTTATAATCGGCGGCGGTATGGTAGGATGTGAAGTTGCAGAATTTCTTCTTCAAAAAGGCAAGAAAGTGATTATCCTTGAAATGCTGCCTCGTGTCGCTAATGATGTCCCGCGCGCATTGAGATTCGATTTGATGATGCGATTGAAAAAAGCAAAGGTTCAAATGGAAACCGATCTCATGGTTACCCGAATTACTGAATATGGAGTGTGGGGAGAACGGAAAACTTTTCAATATGGACCGAATGAAGCATTTTTTGAAGGCGACACAATAGTAGTTGCTGCAGGGTACAAATCTGAAAAAACCCTTGCAAAAGAGCTTGAAGGAAAGGTGTCTGTACATAGAATAGGTGACTCCAATAATCCTGGAAGAGTAAAAGATGCAATAATGGACGGTTTTATGTTAGGCCGTAAGATATAGCTAAAAGACAAATAGTTGGGCTCATAAACCGCAACAGCAAAAGCTGATCCTGCAAGTTTGCTTGCAGGATCAGCTAACGAATCTAAAACAATCAAAAGTCAGGGCCTTTTAACAACGTTTGATTTTTCTCAAATCCAAGAAAATTTATAAGAATTTATCAAAATTCTTATAAACACTGAAACAGAAAAATTAATCGGATAAAATACTGTATTATATAAAGGTCTCAAGTCGTTACGGTAGAAGATTTCTCGCTGTTTGCAGCAGGGAGCTTCAATTGTCATCCGCTAATACCGAAAAATTTTATTTTAAAATAAAGTATTGCTTGATTTTTCTTAAAAGTCCTGCTTTGAGCAAGATTGAATAACAGATTTTTCTTTTTGATTTTAAAGCGAGACCATAAATAAACGCTAAATTTTGCTCAAGCTCAATCAGAGCAATAATTTTATCCGCAGGAATACTTGTTGTATTTCAAGATTAGCACTAATCGGTCAAAAGGTCTCAAAGAGATTTTTATTGAGGAGGTAATGTTAATATGTCCCATAAACATAATTTAATCGTTTGCCAGGGTACAGGTTGTATATCGGGAGGATCTGAAGTAATTCTTTCTTCATTGCAGGAAGAAGTTGAAAGACATAATTTAGGAGATACCGTTTTAGTTAAACAGACCGGCTGCCATGGTTTTTGCCAAAGAGGCCCTCTTGTAGTTATTGAACCTGAGGGGACTTTTTACTCTCATGTAACCACTGAAGATACTGCTGAAATTGTGCAATCACTTACTGACGGCGGGAAACCTGTTGAACGCCTCTTTTACCGTGATCCTGTTACCGATCAAATGTTGCCCCATTATAAGGATATTCCTTTTTACAACAAACAACAACGAACACTTCTTAAAGACTGCGGTCACATAGACCCGGAAAATATCGATGATTATATTGCCGCAGGTGGTTACGAGGCGCTGAAAAAAGTACTTTCCGGCATGACACCTGAGCAGGTTATCGATGAAGTTAAACGCTCCGGCCTTCGGGGCTTAGGCGGCGCAGGCTTTCCGGCAGGTCGTAAATGGGAAGCATGCTACAAAGCTGAAGGTGATGTTAAATATGTCATTTGTAATGCAGACGAAGGCGATCCCGGTGCATTCCAGGACCGTTCGGTTATTGAAGGAACTCCGCACTCACTTCTTGAGGGAATGGTGATTGCCGGATATGCGATTGGCGCCAAAGTTGGTTATATCTATGTGCGCGCTGAATATCCTCTTGCTGTAAAACGTTTGAGAACTGCTATTTCAAAGGCAAAGAAAAACAAATATCTCGGCAAAAAAATAATGGGAACAGATTTTACTTTTAATATTGAAGTTTTTCAGGGAGCCGGTGCTTTTGTATGCGGAGAATCAACAGCTTTGGTGCTTTCTATAGAAGGAAAACGCGGAATGCCTAAAGCATCCCCCCGTCCCCGTACCACTGAAGTTGGCCTATGGGACAAACCTACTTTGCTGAACAATGTTAAAACACTGGCTTATATTCCCCAGATAATTCATAACGGAGCCGATTGGTTTGCAAGTATGGGGACTGAAAGGAGTAAGGGAACAGTAATTCTTGCCCTTACAGGCAAAGTGGTAAACAACGGCTTGATTGAAGTACCAATGGGAATTACGTTAAGAGAAATCATATTCGGAATTGGAGGAGGAATCCCAGACGGTAAGGCCTTTAAAGCGGTTCAGACCGGTGGCCCTTCAGGCGGTTGTCTACCCGAACATCTTCTTGATCTTCCGGTTGATTTTGACTCGCTTAATGAAGCCGGATCAATAATGGGTTCCGGCGGTATAGTAGTTATGGATGAAGAGACATGTATGGTTGATGTGGCAAGATATTTTCTTGATTTCACACAAAGAGAATCATGCGGGCAGTGTATACCATGCAGACTCGGAACAAAACAGATGTTTGACATATTAGATGATATAACCAAAGGCAAAGGGCAGCCTGAAGATATAGACATGCTTCTGGAAATTGGTGAAGCGGTTGCAAAGACATCTCTTTGTGCTTTAGGTAAAACCGCTCCAAACCCGGTACTTACCACACTTCGTTTTTTCAGACATGAGTATGAAGCTCATATCAACGAAAAACGCTGCCCCTCCGGTGTTTGCCATATGCCTGAATCATGATTTGATTTTGATATAATACTGTAATTAAAAAAGCGCTTCCGATTGTTAAGAATCCGAAGCGCTTTTTTAATTATAAAACGTGTTTTTAAATACTTGTTGGTAATATGTTCGGTTAATGGCTATTTTTCCTCCTTAGCAATAGGTCAAGCATTTTCAAGAAACCAATGGATTTTTTTACGAATATCATGATAACTGATATTAGAATCACCGACCCGGTAGGATTTATTAAAGAGGTCCTGCTATGATGACTGATACAGAAATAAGATTAAAAGGAATTCAAGTGCTTACAGCTTATATGAAATAAGCCGCATAGATAGGTTTCTGCACCGCAGCCGTTATTTTACCGATTCGGGTATTATCGGCAGCAAGGCATTTGTGTCTGGCTTATACCGGCAATTTAAAAGTTATTTCCAATCGGTTAATGAAAAAATACCTAAGAGCATCGCCGGGCTTGATGGTATTTATACTCTCAAGCGACTTACTGATAATATTTTTTGAATTCGGAGTTTTGTTGTGTTGTGCTAAACCAGGATTCATACACAGGTGACTTTCACCCCATAAGTTCACGCCCATGCCGGGCGTACACCACCGCTTGCAGTTGATGAACGACTGAAGCGGAATGTTCGCTTTTGACAATAGCTACTTTTTAAAAAGTTCAGAATGTGATCCGGTTCTTTCAAGAAATAAATCTTCTGATGTGATTCGGTAGATTAGAAGCCAGTCAGGTTCAATGTGACAATCTCTGTGATTTTTCCAGTTTCCAGATAAAGGATGGTCATAATAACCTGACTCCAAAGACTTCCCAGACGATAGTTTTTCGATTACGATTCTCAACTTTGAAAGATCTTTGTTTTGTTTCTTGAGTCTTTTATAATCTTTCTTAAATTGAGTTGTATAATTTACGTTCAACTATCAAGCTCATCGAACAATTCGTCAACAGAATCAACTTTATGAAGATTATTTCCGTTTTCAGAGTCCCTGAGCGTTTTAGCTGTGACCTCATTAGGGATCTTAATCTCAAAAGGGATTCCCCTTTGAAGTGTTATCTGTGAAAGGTACATTGAAATAGCCTCTGACATTGAAATATTTAATTTATTTAATATAATCTGTGCGTTGCGTTTTACGGTAGGATCAACGCGGGTTTGAATAGTTGCTGTTTTTCCCATAACTTACTCCTAATCATACGTTTTGTATTGACAAATGCCTTACATTAAAAATACAACAAAACTGAAAAAAATCAAGAAGATTTTTATTAATCAGAGCCACTTTCAAAACGTTTCAGTTTGGTCAAGGTCAAGTGAAAATTTTAACCGCAGGAATACATGGAGTATTTCGAGGATTAAAATTTTTGCCCAACGCAGAGATCGGCTAAAATGGGACGTTTTGAAACTGGCTCATCAAAATATCAATTTTTTGAACCGAACCATTCGCACCTTTAGGGAGGCGTTACTTGCTTTCCATCATTAATAAACATTTTTTAAAGAATCCGGGAGCATTTCTTTGTAAGTGAAACGCAGAAGCAGAAGAGGATGAGCTCCTGAATATTGAAGAATTCCGATTGTAATATCTACTCCTTTTTATCATAATGAAAAAAAATTCTTAATATGGATATCGGACAGTAAAAAATAAAATATGAAACCGAAACCCGGTACTTATGCCCTAGTTCTGCTAAGTGAAAAGAGAACGTATACGCAAATCGGGCGTTGGGGCCGATTAAATATTCGCCCGGGCTATTATATCTATGTGGGCAGTGCATTTGGTCCTGGCGGTGTTTTAGCACGCGTATCAAGACATTGTCGCAAGGCTAAATCGAAACATTGGCATATTGACTATCTTCGGGAGTTCGCAATCATTGCTTCAGTATGGTATAGCCACTCTCCGATTCGTCTTGAACACCACTGGGCGGCGGCACTGGCAAAACTGGATGAAACTGAGCCCGTCAAAGGATTTGGTTGCAGTGATTGCAAGTGTGAATCACATCTGTTTTTTGCTGCTAAGGAACCCAAGTTGGCTAAATTCTCTAGCGTTTTGGGTGGTTTCGTCAAATTATGGTCCTTTGAACCGGCCGGTTAACAATGCGTTCAAGCCTTTCGCTATGATTACACGGATGCCCAGCACTTCGTACTGGGTGGCCCCGCTCAACAAGAAAGTTACTTTGATTTCCCGGACTTGACACAGCGGAAATTTTCAAATAAAAATATATTGTAAAGACATTTGTAAAGACATTATTTTTGTGATATTAATGAGCCATGAAAAAAATTAAATGGGACGAATTAAAAAAACAAGATTCTCAAGGAAGAAAGAGGCGTTTCATTTGAAGAAATTTTAAATTCAACATTTTTAGGAGCTGAAAAACATCGCACAAGAAATAATCAAATGGTTTTATTATATGAATACAAAAAATATGTCTGGGTAGTGCCATGTGTTGTTGGCGATAAATATATTTTTCTGAAAACAATGTTTCCTACTCGCAAATATACTAAAATAATTAAAAGTAAAAAAGGTGAAAAATGAAAGCGCTCAAATTAACAAAAGAAGAAAAAGAAATTGAAAATGCTTTGGTGCGTGGTGAATTCAAACCGGTAATGGGAAAAGAATTAGATAATATAGAAAAAGCCCTCAAATCGAGAAAAAAAGACATAACGATGACCATCAGAGTTAATAGTGAAGATATTGAGAAAATTAAGGGTAAAGCAAAGAAATTGGGAATAAAATACCAGTCTTATATTTCAGAGATTATACATCAGGTTGCTCAATAATTAATTCTAACAAATAAATATTTATAACAAAGTCTACCCGGACGCAAATCGCTACGCTCCAGCTGATTTTGTCGTTACTCTCTTTCAACCCATAATTATCAATTCTCACAACTACCCAGCGCTAAGCAGTTTTAAGTGAAACCTGCTGCCGCAGCTCAAAAACTTTTTATACCTTTTTATCTGTATAAAATTTTTCCTGCCATGAGTTTATGTTTTCAAGTTTGGTTTTAATCAGGGTCAGTGTTTTTGATCATACGATTAACACGGTTGAACCCAAACAGTAAGTTCATTCCCCGCTGGTTGAGGCGGGGAGTTTCAAATACAAAAGCGGTGCTGTCTATCTTAAGACAGTACCGCTTTTTTTATACTTGTTAGCAACAGTATTGTGCACATCGGCACTAACCGCAATCTTTAAAAAGTTTTACTACGCTGATTTCTGGATCTGTGCTTTGCCTTTCGGCACAAGAGCGCCTACAGGGCATCTTGCAACACAATCACCGCATTTTTCACATATTGATGTATCTCCGTGAAATTCTACCTTGGTTTTCCATCCGCGACCTACAAAATTTAATGCTTTTTGTATCTTATTGCAGGTACCGACACATACTTCACAAAGCACGCACTTGTTGGCATCATAATCAAAGTACGGGTTTGATTCGTCTATAGGAAATTGTTTTTCAGGCGGTCTTAATCTGCGTACTCTTTTTTTGTCGGTTTTGCAGAAAGCCATTATTTTTTGTACTTCACAAAAACCGGTTGCCGCACAACCTTTGCAGGACATATGGTTGTTTGCCATTATAATCTCAAAATTTACCTCACGGATCTTATCTACAACGGGGCTTCTTGTCTTAACAACCATTCCCTCTTTTACTTTTGACCGGCAGGAAAAAACTATATCACCGGAAACATCAACTACACACAGCCTGCATATGCCTGGTGGTTCCAGTCCTGAATAATAGCAAAGATGGGGTATATAAATGCCATTCTCCAAAGATGCCGTTAATATATTTGATTCTTTATCGGTTACTACCTGTTTTTCATCTATGGTAAGAGTAACTTTATCCATATGTGAGTTTCTCCTTCGAGTTTCTCTTTCTTACTACTAATATGTATTTTTCGAGCCCACCATTTTTAATTGCTTTCAGCTCGAGGTGCAATGTTGAAAAGTCCTGTCGCCTGTCCCGGTTCAAGACAGCCATGGATTTTATGATTTATCTTAACACATGGTGCCAGCGCACAACATCCTATACAGGCAACTGTTTCAAGAGTATATTCCATATCTTCAGATGTTTCACCCTCTTTTAAATTAAGTACTTTTCCTATCTCATCAACTATCTGGGGGGCCCCACGAATATGGCAGGCAGTGCCGCGGCATATTGTGACTGTATTCCTGCCCAGAGGTATCAGACGAAACTGGTTGTAAAAAGATGCTACGGAATAAACTTCACCTAAAGTAATTTTAAGAAAATCTGCAATTATCTTGATAGCATCTTCGGGAAGATAGCCATAAATTCCCTGAGCTTCCTGCAAAATTGGGATCAGTTCGTTTCTTTTCCCTGAATAAAATTCTAAAGTTTCCTTGAGAGCTCCTCCGCCTTCTTCTCCCATAATTATTCCTCCTGAACTAAAAATAATAGATAGCAACAGCAGAACGCGAATCCGACTCTAACCAATCAGATGCCGGTAAATTTCAGAGGATTCTACTGCCCTGATATTTTATATACCTTAATATTTACGATATATACTTTTATATTGTATTATTTAGAGCCAGTTTCAAAAAGGTTCAGTTTGGTCAAGGTCAAAGCGGGCGATAATTTTAATCGCAGGAATACATTTAGTATTTTGAGGATTAAAATTTGAGCCCAACGCTGAAATTGGCCCAAATGGGGCATTTTAAAATTGGCACTTCAGAGCAAAATCAAAAGCTCCAACAATACACAACAGCTGAGTTTATTAAGCTTAAGCGTTTATAATTGTCAAGACAAAAGAAAGCAGCCATATCAATATCTTTTCAAAATACATAGGTTCATATCAAATGAAAATATCGCTTTAATTATTTTAAGGTCAAATATAAACCTGCCCTATATTTTCTCGTTCAATAATAAATTCGTAGCAACTTTTAATATAAATATAGACCCCGGTTCTGACTTGAATAATCCTCTTTCTATTTAGCTGATATAATGCATGCCATACGGAAAGATAAAAGAATACTAAAACTATGTTGTGAAGAAAGAGAGACTGTTACCAGTATTTCCTGTCATAATCACGATACATTCTGTGAAGATGACGGCCCAACTTTAGTCCGCCTATGAATAATTTGATAAAATCACGTATCGGAACTTTGACCTTGTTTATCCGCGGGGGAATCTTTGCTGCGCCGAGGGCATAAAGAATCGAGAAATAACGGTAAAATGTTTTTAAAGGCAGTTTGGTGGGTAAAATGGTATGAAGGCAATCGTAATAAAGACATGGATCGTCACAAATGAAGCTGTCTTTGGCATCGGCAAAGGCTTCTGTTCCTGGTGGCGGAGAAAAGACAGTAAAAGCAAATTCGGCTGGTGAAAGTTCCTCAATAGCTTTATGTACGATCTCGAAATCCTCTTTGTCAAAATCAGGATTGATCATCAATGCGGCATGAATATTTAAATTGAGATTTCGCAGGATCTCCCGTGCTTTTCGGTTTTGAGAAGGCGTAGCATTTTTGTTGTATCCTGTCAGATTCTTTTCTTCCAGCGATTCGAATCCGATATAAACAAGTTCGAGCCCCGCCCTTTTCCACAGCTCAAACAGCTCGGGGTGCCTGCAAATTGTATCGCTTCTCGCCCATGAGAGATATTTTTTTTTGATTCCTCTTTCAATCAGCATTTCTGCAAGTTTACTCATCCGTTTGGCGTTGGTGAATGTTTCATCATCAACAAAATAGATATACTCCTGAGGAAGGGAGGCGATCTCATCTACTACATCCTCAATGTTGCGCTGGAGGTATTTCCCGTTTGCAAGAAAGTGAACTACGCAGAAGCTGCAACGGTTAGGACAACCCACGCTTGTTCTTACGCAGGCAATCCTTGGAAATAGAGTTTTCATTTTCTGTTTCGGTTCACCGTAGCAGATGCAGTAATATTTATTCATATCGACCAGATCACGGCGGGGTCGGGTATTGATGCCGTCGGAGTGAAGCGGTGGTGGCGGTTTAACTGCAAGTTGGTCAAAGTTTGGTGAGGCGGTGGGCAAAATCCAGTCGGTTTCCGGAAGTGTTTGACCGCTTTCCATGGCTTTTAAAATAACCTTTATCGCAGAGACTCCGTCGCCTCGAACAACAATATCAAAGAGTTCAGGAGCCTTGCAATCTGTTGGATAACTTGAAACGTGAATACCGCCAAGGCAAGTCAGAACTTGAGGCAGTACTTCTTTAGCTATACCCGCCAGTTCCCGGTTTATACGATACTGCCCGGAAAAACCTCCGAAACCAATAAAGTCGGGACGGTATTCTTTCAAAACTTGTTTATATGCTTTTAGCGGTTGTTTTTGAACTGCCAGATCACAAATACGAACATCATGGGGAGGCTGCACCGCACCGGCAATAAGCTCCTGAGCGTAGGGTTCGAGCAACAACATGGACTGAAGCCATCGTGAGGTTGGCAGATATGCATGTGGTCTTACTAAGAGAACTTTCATAATTATTTTTTCTTGTATATTACTCTTTTTACAACTCTGTCAAATGTATTATGTATAAAGCTTTTTCAAAACCATCATTGCTTGCTGTCTATAATCTGATCGATATCTTTGATAAATTTATTTTTATAATACTTTACGGTGGATTCCCTTGACATTATCATATCAATTTGCCTTGTATGGATTGTAAGATAGCCTAGTATTTTGAGCCGCTGTTCCATAAATTCTCTTTCCCGGTTGTCAATTCTTGAAAACAGACTGTCTTTTTTTACGGTTACCCTGAAGCCGTATTTTTCCAGTATTTCCGCAAGGAACAAGACTCTTTTGAGTTTTCTGTCTTGATCTGCGGCTCCACCTTTAAACTGAAAACTGATATAATTTTCTGCTTCCCTGTCACATACAATACTTTCTATTATTGAGAAATGAAAGCCTAATCTTGAGCTCAGGTTGCAAAAGTATTTTGATATCATGAAATAATTCCGCTCGGCATATTTTGAGTGCACGCCTGTAGCCAAAGCCGGGTTTATGGTAGCCTGGAACATCACATTCGCAAGGCCTTTACCGTCAACAGGTGGAGGGCCTTCCCATGCAAATGATATAATTCCATCCCATATTGCAAGCATAGGAACGGATACAATATTGTCAAGATGAACCCTTTTTCCCTCAACTTCTTCCTTAAATCCGTCATCAAGATTGAGAACCCACCACTGCATCGGAACTTTATAAACAAGCTGCTTTCCGGAACGTTCGGAAAAATTGTGTTCCTTGCCGAAGCTAAACATTTCCTGTACTGATTTTTCATGGATAAAACGGGTTATATCATGCAGGGATTTACAGTTCGAAGCTTTAAAATAGCGTGAATCAGGATCAAGAAGACTAAGCGGGACTATACACCTGCTTGCGTCTTTGAGAATATCGTAAACAGGGCTGTCTTTCATGAGATTTTTTGCTGTAGTTTTTCGTTCGGCAAGCGATTCAATTATTCCTGCATGAATGGCAAGTCCGTTTGCGTCAACCGTTACCAGGTCATCATCTTTTAATTTGTCATATACCATAGGAACGCCGAAAAGTGCAGGTACTTCAATTTCCCGCGCCACATTTGCAAGATGTCCGGCAAAACCTCCCTGTTCCGTAACTACAGCAGAAGCCCTGTTTAAAAGAGGTGCCCACGATGGTAAAGCCTGTCTTGCCACAAGAACAGCTCCATCGGGAAATTTTAATATATCAACCGCTTTATCAACGTGAAACACCTTGCCGAAACCGACTCCGGGACTTGATGTAATCCCGCCTTTGATTATAACGGTTAAATCTTTTTCTGCAATACCTGGAAGTATAATTTCCTTATAACGCTCGGATATTTGTAACGGGCGGCACTGTAGCATAAAAATTGAACCATCGTCTGCTACTGCCCATTCAATATCCTGCGGATAGCCATAATATTTTTCTATTTCAATTGCTATCTCGGATAAATTAAATGCCTGCTCTTTAGTCAAAGACGGGAGATCTTTTGATTCTCCGGTATTATCCATACGACAGACGCCTTCTTCATAGTAGCAGATAAATTTTTTGGGTTTTACTTTTATATCTTCATGAATAAGCAACATTGGAGATTGTTTTGATACAACAAAAAGATCGCAATCTATACTTCCGTCAACAACCGACTTTGGCAAACCCCATGCCGAGTTAATAAAGACATAATCGTCACTCATGTTCACAGGGTTTCTTGTATACATTACACCTCCGGCTATCGCATCCACCATCTCCATACATCCGACCGACATCAGTATATCTTCATCCCTGAACCCTCTTTCAAGTCTGTAAGTTATTGCCTGAAGTGAATATTTCCCTGCTACCACATTCTTGTATGCTTCAATGATGTTGTCGGAACCGACGTTTAATTCCGAATGATAAAGGCCCGCGAAAGTGTTTTTGGCTGTATCTTCTCCTATAGCACTGCTTCTAAGAGCAAGGCGCAGTTTTTTCCCTCTTCTGTTTTCAAGAGCGGCAAGTGATTCGGATATCCTGTCTTCAAGCTCCTTCGGCACTTTTGAGTTCATAATCATTTGACGGATTTTTGAAGAGAGGGAATAAAGCTGTTCCATATCTTCGGTATCGGTTGTCTGAAAAAGCCTGTCAATCTCGGTCTGGAGATCATTGTGCGAAAGCAATTTATCATATGCTGCCGAAGTGATAACAAAACCGGGCGGAACAGTTAAATTAAGCTTGTTTTTTATCTCCCCTATGTTAGCCATTTTACTTCCGATAATATCGGCCATGCTTTTATTTACCAAAGCAAGAGGAATGATAAGCCGGTTGTCGGTTACAGGTTTTTTTTGTGAAAGAAGAAGATTTATCTGCAGCTGTATGTCATTGAACCGGGAAAATAATTCAGTATATTTTCCCGGGGCAAGCTCATCAAAGTTTTTTATCATTTTAAAAACGTTTACTGAGGCAGCGGTACAGTGAGACTTTATATGAGTGATCCCGAATGGTTTTTTGCCTTCAAGAAGCAGCTCGATATCAGCCATAATCTCAAGTGCTTTGTTATTGGAACTTAACAGAACCTGGAAGCTGTGATAGCGGGATTTGAAATCATTGCGGAGATAATCTACATCGGCAAGTGATTCGCTTCCCTTTTTTTTAAATAATTTATGAAAAATTTCAGATAATTTTATCATACAGTTACAGTCTATATGCTTTTCTATATAAAAAACCAATCATCAGAGCCAGTTTCAAAACGTCCCATTTTGGCCGATCTCTGCGTTGGGTGAAAATTATAATCCTCGAAATACCACATGTATTCCTGCGGTTAAAATTTTCACCCGCCTTGACCTTGACCAAACTGAAACGTTTTGAAAGTGGCTCATCATTAATAAAATTAATGCCCCCATTCATGATCCTTGATATCAGTGTTTAGATGTTAACTTCAATATAATTTATCAATAATGATTTACAATGTTAAAGTTTATCGGCTATCTTGCTTATTCGGATAATTTAATATATGGGTTCAAAAGCTGGTTTGAAATAATATTAGCTAATGCACTGCAAATCACTAAACCTTTTTTCTCATAAAATTTAAACTATAATCATAAATAAAACTTTAATGGACAAATACAATAAATGTTACGGTATAATTCCGGCTCGTTATGAATCGACCCGATTTCCGGGAAAGCCTCTTGCCGATATTGCAGGAAAACCTATGTTCTGGCATGTATTTAATAACGCAAAAAAGTGCCGGGAACTTTCAATGGTTGTTCTCGCAACAGATGACAAGCGCATAGTTTCCGCTGCAAAAGCTCTTGATGTTCCGGTAGTTGAAACCAGAACAGATCATCCTAGCGGAACCGACCGGGTTCTGGAAGCCGCACAATTATTAAATCTTTCCGATGATTCCATAATTGTGAATATACAAGGAGATGAACCGCTGCTTAATCCTGCAATGCTCACGCAAATTGTTAAGCCGTTTACATCCGCAAAAGTACTTGTTACAACTCTTGCAAGAAACATTACAAAAAATGAAGCTGGCAATATTAACCAGGTGAAGGTGGTATTTTCCAAAACAGGAAATGCCCTGTATTTTTCGCGCATGGCTATCCCGTGTTATCGTGATGTCGAGGATGGGGGTTTTTTCGGGCATATTGGATTATATGCTTTCAGGATGAGTGCGCTGGAAAAATTTGTTTCTCTGGGGCCGAGCAGGCTCGAAGTTGCTGAAAAACTCGAGCAGCTAAGGCTGCTTGAAAATAACATTCCTGTGCATGTTGTTCTGACCGAGCATGAAAGCATAGGGGTAGACAGGCCTGAAGATATAAAGATGATTTTAGAGATCCTTAATAGAAGAAAAGATAAAAGAAATATCTGATGAGCCAGTTTCAAAACGTCCCATTTTGGCCGATCTCTGCGTTGGGCGAAAATTTTAATCCTCGAAATACTCCATGTATTCCTGTGGTTAAAATTTTCACCCGCCTTGACCTTGATCAAACTGAAACGTTTTGAAAGTGGCTCTGATGAATTATATCAAATATGGAGGTTTGATGTGCTATATTTGATTTTCAAATAGAGGAGTTATAATCTTATGCGCCATATCAGACATTGTATAAACACAATTATAACGTCTAAATTTCACAATATGTTTTCCGGTTTTATTAATAGAGTATTCGGCAAAATCATTCCATATCTTTCAGCCAATGTTTATTTTGCCAAAGACCCGGCTGATACCCCTGCTTTTTCTATTATTTTTTTCCCTTGTCCAAAAAATATTTTGTGTTGCGGAATCACAGGGATTATTTCTTTTAACAAAAGTAAAAATCCTGCCGCAAAAATTGATATCGCATCTATTGAAACCAGTGTTGAAAAAATTGAGTCCCGCTCATTTGAACTTTGTTTAAAAAACGACTTTTCCCTGGATGACAATTATTTATGTGGTAAAGATATGGTTGAATCTCTGTTTGGAAACGTGCAGGAATTAAAAAAAGATGAATTGTTCTATGCGATATACACAAATAAAAATATTCAGAACAGGATTTTTGAGCTTTCAAAACGAATAAACAGAATTGTTGATTCGGAATCTACAATTCTTTCAGAAAAAATGGGACTGCTTGAGTCTTCGGCGGTTGAAACAATATCAAACAGAATTGAAGATCTCAAAGATATTTCATGGATTATTTCAAACGAAATCGGACAGAATATTCCAAAGGTAAACAACCTGATAGGAACTTCCGATAATAATTCTTCTTTTTATGCCGTGACTATTTATAAAAATATAAATGCTGTATTAAACAGCATGGATCGTCTCGAAGTAAGAGGCCGTGATTCAGCCGGTATTTCACTGATGTTCGTTTTAGATGCCGGTGAATACAATAAATTTGAAAAAGAAATAGCAAAAAAGAAGCTTGCTAAAACCCTAAAAGAGCGTTCAGGCCGTGATATCCTGCTAAATGGCGGCCTGTCAATTGGCAAAACAACAGAAAAAAGCGGGGACTCTCTTGTCAGTGTAGCTCTTGTTTATAAAGTTGCGGCAGAGATAGGAAGCCTTGGAGACAATATAAATTTTTTGCGAAATCAAATTAAAAATGACCATATTCTGGAAATACTCGTCTCTTTTCCTCACAAGTATCATACAGTTTCATCTCATACCCGATGGGCTTCAGTTGGTGCTATAACGGAAGCAAATTGTCACCCGGTCGACGGAAACAAAGCTGAATTCGGTTTGTGGAAAAGAGGCATAATACATGTGTGCTTAAACGGAGATATCGACAATTACCACGAGCTCAAAAAGGAATATGAAAGCGGCGGCAATTCTTTTTGCAGTGATATAACAACAGATACTAAGATTATCCCGCTTCAGATTGAAAAATATTTAAACAAAGGGTTTGATATCGAAGAATCATTCCGTCTTGCCGTAAATGATTTTGAGGGATCTCATGCCATATCAATGCATACGAATCTCGATCCGGGAAAAATTTTTCTCGCGCATAAAGGAAGCGGGCAGGCCTTTTTTGTAGGCATAGGAAAAGATAGTTATATGCCGGCATCCGAGGTTTACGGATTTGTGGAAGAGACTTCGAATTATATAAAGATGGAAGGTGACAAAATAGTTCAAGGCGATAACGGAAGTACCCAGGGGCAGATTTTTATATTATCCCAGGAATCTTGTGGCGGACTTTCAGGAATTAAAGCAACATACTATGATAAATCACCTGTTGTTATTAAAGAAAATGATATAAAACATACCGGCATTACTTCAAGAGATATTGACCGTCAGGATTATCCCCATTACTTTTTAAAAGAGATATCCGAATCGCCTTTATCGGTTGAAAAGACACTTCAAAACCGCTGGAAAACAAGTGCTGACGGAAAAAGTTATTCCGTTTTTCTCTCAGAAAAAGAATTCCCCGACTCTGTAAAAAAGGCTTTTAACGAAAACAAGATAAGGCGTGTTTATTTTGCAGGACAGGGAACAGCCGGAGTGGCGGCGCTCGCTTGCTCCGATATACTTAATTACTATTTGAATGATCCATCCATTCATATCAGCGCCCATAAAGCTTCGGAGCTGAGCGGGTTTATGATAGACTCCGAAGAAATAGCGGACAGTATGGCCGATACGCTTGTTATAGCAATAAGCCAGTCGGGAACAACTACGGATACAAACCGTGCGATAGAAATGGTGAAAAAACGAGGCGCCAGGACTCTTGCGATTGTAAACAGAAGGGATTCAGATATAACTTTCAAGGTTGACGGTGTTATCTATACCAGCAGCGGCAGGGATATTGAAATGTCGGTAGCGTCAACAAAAGCTTTTTACTGCCAGATTGTTGCGGGTGCTGTTCTTGGTCTTTATATTGCTGAGCTTAAAGGAAGCAGAAGCAATAATTTTATATCTGATGAGGTCAAAAATCTTATCGAAATATCTTCTCATATGAGAAAAGTGCTTTCGATAAAGGACATGATTGAGAAATCCGCAAGAAGGCTTGCTGTTACAAAAACTTATTGGGCTACGGTCGGGAGCGGTCCAAACAAGGCTTCAGCAGATGAAATAAGGATTAAACTAAGTGAGTTGTGCTACAAGACAATCTCGTCTGATTATGTGGAAGACAAAAAGCATATAGACCTTTCATCAGAGCCGTTAATAATTATATGCAGCGCCGGTACGAGGGGCAATGTCATAGGAGATATAGTAAAAGATACCGCCATATTCAAGGCTCACAAGGCGGCTCCTGTGGTTATAGCAGATGAAGGTGAGGAAAGATTCGCTCAATATGCTGAGGATGTTTTCCATGTTCCGGTGGTGGGTCAACACCTTGCGCCTATATTAAACACTCTTGCAGGCCATATCTGGGGATATTATGCAGCATTGTCTATAAACGAAGGCTCAAGCTTTATGTACAGGTTCAGAGAAGAATTGCAAAGCTCTATAGATGAACAGATTGAAAAAGGCACAGATATTTATGAACTGATACTGGAAAAATCCTTCAGAGAAAAAATAGCCAATTTTTACAATGATTTCAGAAAGAGGAGGGTCGAAAAACGTTTTCCTTCATTCACCGGATTTGATTCCGCTTTAAACCTTATTTTACTCTGCAAGTATCTTTCTGGTAAGCTTCCGGTTTCCGATTTCGAGCTGGATTTTGGTATAAAAGGAACACCAAAAAATATGCTTGATACCCTTTTTAAATTCTTAAGCGAATCCATAAACCTTATGACAAGACCTATAGATGCCATAAAGCATCAGGCTAAAACAGTAACTGTAGGAACAAGCCGCATAAGTGAAAAACTCTATGGAATTCTGTTTGACATTCTGTCTTCCAACAGCCTGAATCCATCGCAGCTTATAAACAAGAATATAATAGTTTTAAAAAATCTGCAGGAAATTGTTTCGGCTATTAATGGTTATATTCTATACAGGATAGGCGGGCTGGACCTACTTGGAGAACTGACTGATGATACGACTATTGATATAGTAAAAAAAGAAGGCGTATTAAAAACAATTCCGTCAAGAGTTGAAACAGACTCCCGTCTTAAAGGCACTAAAAAAATTATTGTGCAGGGCGGCAATGTTTATATAGGAAAAGGAAGAAAGGATGACCGCAGCATAATTGTAATTCCTGTAATATCATCTTCTCCGCAAAGCCCGAATATTATTGAATACCTTCTTTTGTTAAATATTTCTTTTAAGGAAAATGTGCTTCTATCTACGAAGATAAAAGCTCTTGGCGGAAAATATGATCATATAAAAAATATTGTTCAGGAAAACAGCGTGTCCTGGGATGACACATACCTGGACCGGATCAAAATGGAAGACCTTTTTGGTGTCTCTGCTGAAAAAACAGCTGAATTTATTGTTTCAAAACTCAAATGATCCGGAGCCGGCCTTTTAACTGATTTCCGCTTTAAGTTTCTTTTTTAATGCCGCGCCTATGAAAGATTGAAAAAGAGGGTGAGTCTGCATAGGGCGTGACTTGAATTCAGGATGGAACTGACATCCAAGAAACCATGGGTGCTCTTTTATTTCAACAATTTCCACAAGATCTTTGCTTGGTGAAGTTCCGCTTATAATAAGTCCTTTTTCTTCGAGTATTTTCTTGAACTCATTGTTGAATTCATATCTGTGTCTGTGCCTTTCGGAAATCTCATATGTACCATATGCCTTATGGGCAAGTGTTCCTTCTTCTAAAATGCACGGATATGCGCCAAGCCTCATTGTTCCGCCTTTTTCAGAAGAGACGTCTCTTTTTTGAATAGTTTTGGTTTTTTCGTCATACCATGAGAGCATAAGATAGATAGCGGGGAACGGGGTGTTTTCGTCAAACTCGGAGCTGTGAGCAGAAGTCATTCCGGCAACATTGCGGGCAAATTCTATTACAGCAAGCTGCATACCAAGACATATCCCGAAGTAGGGTATTTTATTTACCCTGGCATATTGTGCCGCCAATATTTTGCCCTCGATTCCGCGCGTGCCGAAGCCGCCCGGAACCAATATACCGTCCACCTCTGAAAGTACTTCTTTGCAGTTGTCTGCATTAATATTTTCAGAATCAACAAAGAAAAGATTAACCTTGCAGTCATTTGAAAATCCGCCGTGATAAAGGGCTTCGTTCAGACTTTTATATGATTCTGTAAGATTGGTATATTTTCCTACAATAGCAATTTTAACCGAATGCTTAAGCGATTTGATTCTTTTTACAAGATCTTTCCATGCTTCAAGACGAGGTGCCCTTGTCCAGATATTTAAAAGCTCTATGATTTTATCATCAAGTCCTTCATTATGGAAAATAAGAGGGACTTCATAAATGGATTCGACATCCAATGCGGTAATTACGGCATCAACACCCACATTGCAAAAAAGGGCTATTTTGGCCTTTATTTCTTTAGACAAGAATCTGTCTGTCCGGCAGAGAAGTATGTCAGGCTGAATTCCAATACTCCGCAGTTCTTTAACACTATGCTGAGTAGGTTTGGTTTTAACTTCACCGGCTGTTGCTATATATGGAACCAGAGTAAGATGGATATAAATAACATTTTCTTTTCCTACGTCGGCTTTAAATTGACGTATGGCTTCAAGAAAAGGAAGACTTTCTATGTCTCCAATGGTGCCGCCTATTTCCACGATAACAACGTCCACACTATCCGACACAAGCTTTATATCATTTTTAATTTCATCCGTAATATGCGGAATTACCTGAACTGTTCCGCCCAGATAATCTCCGCGTCTTTCTTTTGATATTACGGAGTAATATATCTTGCCTGTAGTAAAATTATTATCCTGTCCCATCTTGATGCTTGTAAAGCGTTCATAATGACCCAAGTCAAGATCGGTTTCAGAGCCATCGTCTGTAACAAAAACTTCTCCATGCTGAAAAGGATTCATTGTACCCGGATCAACGTTAATATATGGATCAAGTTTTTGGATAGTTACGGAAAGCCCCCGGCTTTCCAGAAGAGCTCCTATAGATGCAGAAGCAAGCCCTTTTCCGAGAGATGAAAGAACTCCACCTGTCACAAAAATATACTTTGTATCATTTCCCATATCAACGCCTCTTGTATCTGCTTTGTTATTGTCCCACTCAAAGATTGGAAGAAAAACCCCCGCCTTTAGGCAAAGACTTGAGTTCAATATTATGAGCCAGTTTCAAAACGTCCCATTTTGGCCGATCTCTGCGTTGGGCGAAAATTTTAATCCTCGAAATACCCCATGTATTCCTGCGGTTAAAATTTCCACCCGCCTTGACCTTGACCAAACTGAAACG
>Ga0180732_1000663_pt1 | contig 26824 bp, 20 predicted proteins | sample KR11_01MetaG_FD_148674 | JGI IMG/M metagenome (GOLD analysis project Ga0180732, IMG submission 148674) | Groundwater microbial communities from the Olkiluoto Island deep subsurface site, Finland - KR11_0.1 MetaG | ecosystem: Environmental > Aquatic > Deep subsurface > Groundwater | place... | reverse complement strand
TCAATATCTATGTTTTCTACCCAGCTTTAGCTGAGGGTTTGGCGGCTTTAGCCGCCAGTAACTGAAGACTCGCGAAGCTAAAGCTTCATGAACCGTGCGCTAAAGCGCCGTAGAATATTTGTCGCGCCTTGCGCCTGCGCTGATAAGCCTAATTTAAAAAAAGCCGCCAAATGTTTTTGTTTATTTGACGGATGAATATTTTAAATTTTTTGTTACCACAACGGATTTTTCGTGTGGTCGATTTTTTTGCCCTTAAGAGAGCGGATTATTTCAAATATTGATAGCTGATTTATTTGCTCTTCCTCGGCTGGGGTTATATATCCCTTCTTCAATATTTTAGCAAGAATATTAACATCTTCGTCAGTCATTATGCTTATGACAAACTCCGGCGCCAAATTTTCCGCTAATCCATTGTCAACGAAATATTTAAGCGCCAAATCAAGATTGGTTTTGTGATATGCCCTGTCTGGCATATTATCCAGTTTATTATATACATTTGTATAAGCCCATGTCCTTATCTTTTGAAAGGCAATGGCTACCTCGCTTTTTGAAAAAGAAACTCTCCCTTCCTGCAGGCTTTCTTTGATTAGCGCATTTATACAGATTCTTCTCATTTCTGTAGGAAAATCTTTTCCGTTATCGAATCCAAAAATTTTTAGCTCTTCCGGCAAAGTTAAATTTTTTAACATTCCTATTCTTCGGAAATCTATTAAATCTTCAGGCAGGTAGGCAATTTTATCAGACACCGCCACAGTAAACGCTTCGTTTGATAATTTTTCGCCATTATCCAGATTATTTTTATCCAACGAGTGATAAAGAATGCCGAGAACCACTTCTCTAGTAAGATTTAGCCCTGCTATTTCTTGCAATATAATCACGCCATTGAGCGGATGCTTTATGCCTAGAATTCTACAGCCATTAGGACCATAGGGACAATGACCAACATCATGACCCAGGGCTATTGCTATGCAAAGATATATATTGAGACCTAGTATATATGCTATTTGTATTGCAATAGCAACGACTTTGCCAGTATGAGTTCCCCTATTACTTACAAGGTTGTTTAATGGCGTAGAAAAAACTTGCATTTTCCCAAATAATCTCCCGAACGGATCACTTCCTTGGATTGCTATTATATCGCGAAGAAAAGGATCCATGCTTCTTTGCCATTCATCTTGCCTGCCTCGCGTATTTTGCTTTCTTCCACCGCTCATTGCTATTGATACAAGCCCGCCACTATCCGTATCGTATCTCCTGCCACCGCTCATTGTTGTTGGCAAAAGTCGTTTGCTACCAAATGTATCAAATGTTAATTGTCTTCCTTTCAAATTCATTACCTCCTTAATTGTATATATAACTATCAAAGAACAAACTAGATAAATGATATTCCAAAAAAATCAGCTTGTCAACTTAATAAAATGTGTGCCCCGCTCCAAATTTTACAACATTGTCTGGTTATTATAAACTATCTTATTTACTTGGGATAATTCAAATCAATAATACTTTCTTGTAAAATTTGGAGCGGGGTGGGTGTATCCCGATTCGAACGGGAGGCCTTTGCCGTGTCGAGGCAACGCTCTAACCAGCTGAGCTATACACCCAAAAGGAGCGGGACAGGCTGAGCTACGAGCCCGAAATTAGAATTTGGAACCTGCCTGCCGGTAGGCAAGGTTTAGAATTTGGAATAAAATGTCTCGCTTCCATGACATTAGCTTATCAGAAATTCAGGAAAACGCAAGGCGATAATTCATATAAGCATTTAAACATATAAACATTTTAACAAGGACTAACTTTAACTAATTTCCAAGCATTGATAAAAGCAGATGCATAATACAAAAAAACAGCTTAAAATATTGAGCCGTTTCAAATAAAATAACAATTTAGCGATACAACAATTTAACAATTTAATTCCTATCTCATATAAATATAGCCTCTAATGACAGGACTGCTGGCAGGAAGAACGCGGACGCTTTTTCTGTTCCAGCCGACATAATTCATCTCGGAAATAGTGATGCTGCTTCCGTTCACCGCTTCAACAAGCGCCACATGCCCATACCACTTGTTTTCCGTGGTTACCATAATTGATCCCGCGACTGGAGTGTTTCCCGTTTGATATCCGGAAGCTCTGGCATTGGTAAGCCAAGATTTGGCGTGTCCGCTCCACGGGACATATACTCTGCCGGCAACATAATATGTGCAATGGCCAAAGGTAAATTTGTGGCTACTGAGAGGATTTACAAACGCGGATGTCGCGTATTTAGACGAAGAAACAATTGTGCCGCTTGTGGCGCGAGGCGCGGGCTTGGGAGCGTAGACAGGAGCTTCAATCTCGCCATTAGGAATAATTATTGGTTTCCCCGCGGAGCCGTCTGGGAAAATTCCGCTTGCCGGCGAATCGTTATACATTATGATTTCTTCCGCGTCAGCTTTATATTTTACAGCAAGAGCTTCTACCGTGTCTCCCGCCTTGATTATATGTTTTACTCCCGTTACCGGCAAAATTTCAAGTTCTTGTCCGGGTTTTATTATATCCCCCACTTTGAGATTGTTCGCCCAAAGGACGGTATAAGTTGAAATCCCGAAAGATGTGGCGATTGTGCATGGAAAATCTCCTTCTTGCACTATATATTTTATTATTCCATATTTTTGATCAGCAAGAGATTCGTCATAATAACTTCCAGAGGCAAAAAATGTTGTTCCGTCAAAAAGAGAGAAAGAACCGTTCGTAGAAACATTATTTTCCAAAACTGTTGAACCATCAATTTCTTCTTCAGAATTTTTGCTCAACCCTGCCAAAACACCGGAATCGGCGCTAGCAATTTTGACAATAGAAATAGGTTCTTCTTGATTGATTTGAATATTTCCATTTTCAATTATATTGCTATCATCGCCCTCGCCTTTTCCGTCTAAATGGCTGAATAAAATGCTTCCTGTCTGCAAGTTGTTGCTGGAACCGGAGTTTACCGCAGAAACACAGCTCAACAAAAAAATTACTGTAAAGACAGTAACATTGCTTCTGATGAGAAAAAGAAGTTTGCAAAAAAGGCTCATTCTCTCTTTTTGAGCGGTTTCAACAGTTTTATTATTCTCTAGTTCGTTTATTATAGCACTAATTTGTTTTTTTCCTTCAAACTTTATGCTTCATAATCACATTTTCCCCGCAAAAAGCGTATTTCAAGCCAAAATCCCTGTCTGCCGGTCAGGCAGGAAAGATTAATCAACAAAAAGTCTAGTAAAAGATTAAAACTCTAGCCCATAACTAACAATTTACCACAAAGACAAAATCGTGTCAAGGACAAAATTCAGGATAAAATTCACGACATTTTGCAAAGCGAAATTCAAAACTTAATGACAATAAAAAATTAGATGAAACAATATTCATCTAAAACCGAGAAATGTAAAACTTGGCGGAAGGGGCGGGATTTGAACCCGCGATGCCTGCAAAGGCATACTGGTTTTCGAAACCAGCGCTTTCAACCGCTCAGCCACCCTTCCATACTAACTTATAACTTATAACAGATAACCATAATATTTATAACAGTTTAGTAATTTCAATTAAACAACAAACGAGCTTTGAGGACTTGCATATGCGGTTTCGTAACATTCACTTCGCCATACTCCGTTTTGAATTGTAGAATTTTTATATCAAATATCTAAAGAAGTAAAAAAATGGGCATTTTAAAAGGCCAATTGTTGCCCAAATAATAAATTATATGGCTCATTGGCCTTTATATATAATCTCTATTCGGACTATTTTCCCACTCACATAAGGGTGAAATATGTTTATGGAAAAGGCCACTTATACATATTTAGCCGCTAAATATTTTAGTGGGTAAATATGTATAAGTGACGCGATAATCATTCTAAACAAAGATTATTTTTCAGTTCTCTATGTTTAAAGAACTGTTTTAATCTCTAACCATTTTCCCGTTTTTCCCTTTTTGTTATTTTTATTTTTTTTATTTTTATTTTAAAAAATTTTATGGGAAATCGATGAAAACAGCAAGAGAGAGGTAAATACAAACGAAACCATTTTTGTTTGCTGTTTATATTCAATTCTCTCTTGATTTTCGAAAAAAGCCAAAGATTTTGTTTTTTAAAAGAACAATTTCAACTTATGCTGATAGTATAGCACGAAAATATAATGCCGTCAAGCCGTCTAGCTATGTTGCTTGTATTTCTTTAATATAAGCCAAAAATAGAAATAAGTTTTATAAAAAGCAACCCCGCTTCTGATAAATTTGCGAGGTTGCTATCTATAAAACTTGTCAACAAGTTATCCACAATTTATTATTTTTCTTTAGTTTTTTCTTTCTTAGGCGCTTTTGCTTTTACTTTTGCTTTTACTTTAGAATTTTTATCGTCCTTTGCTTCTTTTTTCTTTGTCTTTATCTTTGGATTATTTTCTTTCTTCTGCTTGTCGTCAGTTTTCACACTTTCCACTTTTTTGCTATCTTCTGAATCTGTTTTTTTGCTTAATCTTGGCCTTAACCCAAGTCTGTGTTCTGTCGGTTCAATAGAAATAATGTCAAATTCATAGCTTTTTCCGACTTGAAGCGCTTCAATTTTGCTTTCTTCCGTTAGCTTTGAAATATGCGCGAGGCCATGAATGTCTTTGTCTAGCTGGACAAATGCTCCAAACGGATTTATTTTTGTGACTTCTCCTGTAACTTTTTGCCCGACTTTATATTTTTCAGCCACTTCTTGCCATGGATCTTTTTCCAAAGCCTTAAGGCTTAATGAGATTCTGGCATCGTCAATCCCGATTATTCTGCATCTGACTTTTTGGCCGACATTAAACAATTTTCTCGGATCGTCAATAAGCTTCCATGCCAATTCGGAAATATGCACCAATCCTTCAAGATTTTCATTAAACTTAACGAATGCCCCGAAATCCACAATTCCGCTGATTTCACCGGTAATAATATCGCCGATCTGCAATTTGGAAACTTTTTTCTTTTCTTCTTCTGTTTTAGTGGCTTTTTCACTCACAACAAGTTTTCCTTCGTTTTTGTCCAGTCCGATTATTCTGACCCTGATGTCTTTGCCAACCAACTGCATTAACAGCGACAGAATTTTATTTTTGTCGCCATCGCCGACTCTGGGATAGTTTTCGTTGGAGAGCTGAGAGGCTGGCAAAAATCCTATGACATTATTTATCTTGATCATAAGTCCGCCCTTGTTGGCCTCCAAGATTTTAGTCGTAAGAACCTCTTTTTCTTCCATTCTTTTTTCCAGCTCTTTCCAAACCATTTCAAGGCTGGTTTGTTTCAGCGACATTTCCACATAGCCGTCATCATTTTCTATGTCTGTAACGGTCGCGGATATCGGATCTCCTTGCTTTAGCTCCTTAATCATAGCCAGACCGTCAAATTTTCCATAACCATAAATAGCCCCGGTTCCAATCGGACCAAGGTCTACATAGATTATATTGCTGCCGACTTCAATCACATTTCCTTTTATAACATCACCGGCGCTAGGAAATTTGGGAGAGTCTTTGTCGCCCAATAAAATGTCCATTTCTGAAACACTGATCGGTTTTTTGACAGAACTTGTCATTTTAGTTTTCTCCTTTCTTTTTTGGATTTTTAGCGTTTACTAAATAAAAACAGCCATTTTCTAAATAACTGAATATTATTGTAAAAACTAAATGTAATAAAAGTATAATCTATTATTTTTATATTGTCAAAGGGGGCGATTCATGATAACATATAAACATGTTAAGTAAAAGATGTTTTTATAATTTCTAATTTTCAATTTCTAATTTCTATTAAATTTTTAATAAACACAATTTTTAAACAACTAAACGGTAAAAAGTTTGGAAATTAAAAAATTGGAAATTTAATGAAAATTGAAAATTAGAAATTGAAAATTATTTATCCATTACTTAGTTTCTGTTGAAATAGTCGTCTTAACGAAGGCGAACAAGCGTTTGTTCGCCTTCGTTAAGACATTGAGATTATAAAATCCGGACTATTTCAACAGGAACTACTTATATTAAAATAAACTACTATGAATATAATATGGTACGGACACAGCTGTTTTAAATTGCAAAGCAAAGACGCTGTTTTGATAACGGATCCGTTTGATAAAAAAATCGGGTTGAAGCCTCCTTTTGGAGGAGCTGACATTGTGACAATCAGCCATAATCATTGCGGACATAATAATTTCGAAGTTATCAAAAATAATCCTTTTGTGATTGATGGCGCGGGAGAATATGAAATTAAAAAAATTACAGCGCGAGGTATTAACTCTTTTCATGATAATAGCGAAGGAAAAGAAAAAGGAAATAATATTATTTATATAATTGAAATGGAAGATTTAAAAATTTGCCATCTTGGAGATTTTGGACAGAATGCTTTTACAAATGGCCAATTGGAAAAAATCGGGCAAGTTGATATTCTGTTTGTTCCCATTGGCGGAATTTCCACTATAGACTGGAAGTCGGCAAGCGCAATTATAAATCAAATTGAGCCAAGAATAGCTATTCCTATGCATTATAAAATTCCGGGATTAACGGGAAATTTAGCAAAAATGGACACTGTTGAAAATTTTTGCAAAGAGCATAGTGTTTCACTCAAAGACGCTGTTGAAAAATTCAGCGTGAAGAAAAAAGATTTGCCTCAGGAAGAAACGAGCGTTGCGATTTTGAAAGTGGGGTAAATTAGTTCCTGTCGAAATAGCGCGATTTTAATTCTTAGATTGTCCAATAACTGATAATTGATAAAATCAAAAAATTTGTCATTCCGAGCATCAGCGAGAAATCGCTTATATTTGCTTATACTCGTCATTTTTATGTGTTTGCGAGGGATTCCTCTTTGTCTGATGACAAACCTGTCTGCCGACAGGCAGGTCGGAATGACAAAAAATAACGGTTATTTAACAATAACAAATTAAGTTTCCTTAGCGATAAATTAAAATGATTAAAAAAATCAAAAATAAAATGAAGGAAATGCAGGAAAAGCCCGAGGAAACCAAAGTCAGAATTATTTGGGTTTTGGCGTTTTTGGGCGTGATTATTATGGCTGGCGCGTGGTATGCCAGTTTGAACTTTAAGAGTACGCCTCGCAATAATGACAAATCTTTATTTTCTTCTTTTCCGGATTTTCAAAAAGAAATTAATAATATAGGAAAAATAAGCGGAGATTATGAAGCTATTGTTAATGACGCTATCGCGGAAGGCGAGAAGTTGGAAATTGAAGAAATCGTAAAAAATTATATAACGGAAAATAATTATCTTGGAGATTCATCTATCGAACAGATAAGCGCGAGCATTTCAAATTTGAAGCTGAAAAATATTGAAAAGCTGAAAAACAATTGGTATGTCGAATATGAACAATATCATAATGGACATTTAGTGGACGGAAGCAAAATTTCTTTTCAGGTTGACAGCGCGGAGAAAAAAGTGATCGCTTCCGAATCTAATTTCGATCCAGCTATAGTTTCTGAAATAATTGAACCGAAAATTTCAGAAGACGAAGCTTTTAATTTAATAATTGAATATTCCAAGAAAGATAATTTAGATCTAAAAAGTTCGCAATTGGTTTTTTATAAAAATATAAAAAAGAATCCGCCTGAACATAATTTAGCTTGGAAAATAAATGTATTTTCCTTAGAGCCTGCGTATGATTATACTTATTTTGCGAACGCGGAGGACGGAAAAATTATTTCAGCAGTTGATAATTTGAAAGATTAGACATTTTCGCGAGAATAAGTTTGTATTTTTTAAATATTTAACAATAAAATTTATATAGCGCGATTTTGACGATCGTCAAAATCGCGCTATAATACAGTTATTGGTTTATTTTACTTGATCGATTTTATAAACAAAAATTTTTATGAGATTTTCCGTTACTGACAAATTCCTTTTTGACTTATATGATTTTCTTGAAAAATCAGGGGAAGTCGTTGATTTGCGCGTTCCATCGTCTATGAAAAAAGCTTGTTATCCCGAGATCTATGAATTAAAACGAAAATACCAAAAAGAGAAATCCAAACAGCAATTCAGCCAATTGGTTTACTATCTGAAAAAGAAAGGTTATATAAAAATTAAAAATCTGGAACAGAAAAAAGCGGTTATGCTGACACCCAAAGGAACGGAAAAAGTTTTAAGGACAAAGTTCAAATCGGATAAAAAACAAAAAAGAAAAGACGGCAGGTGGCAAATGATAATTTTTGACATTCCGGAAGAAAAGCGTTTTTTAAGGAGTGTTTTGCGGGAAAGGCTTCAACTTTTAAAATATAAAATGCTTCAGCGAAGCGTCTGGGTCTGCCCTTACGATGTCCAAAAAGAAATAGAATTTGTCTTAAAAGAACATTCCCTTGATCAGTATGTAAAATTATTTCTAATAGAAGAAATAGAAACATAGCGCGATTTTGACGATCGTCAAAATCGCGCTATAAAAATTTTGGTATTTGCGTTTTGATTTCATAAATCAAGTTACGCGCAATTTAGTTGTTATCGTCCGCATAATAATTCAATCTTAATCATTTTTATGGAAAACAAAGAGAATAAAGACAAGCAAGAAATCATTAAACCGGAAGAAAAAAATATCGGGAAAATTGAAAATAGGGCGATTACGGAAGAGATGCAGGAATGCTATTTGGATTACGCGATGAGCGTGATTGTTTCGCGCGCGCTTCCCGATGTCCGCGACGGGCTTAAGCCGGTGCACAGGAGAATTTTATACGCGATGCACGATCTCGGGCTCAAGCCGCAGGCGAAGTTCCGGAAATCCGCCACGGTCGTCGGAGAAGTTTTGGGGAAATATCATCCTCATGGAGATGTGGCGGTTTACGATTCAATGGTCAGGATGGCGCAGGATTTTTCCATGCGCTATCCTCTGGTCAACGGACAAGGAAACTTCGGCTCAATGGACGGAGATAGCGCGGCGGCTATGCGATACACGGAAGCAAAGCTAAAGCCTATTTCCGAAGAATTGCTCGCGGACATTGAAAAAAACACGGTTAACTTTGTTGATAATTATGACAAAAGCCGCAAAGAACCGTCCGTCTTGCCCGCCAAAATCCCGCAATTATTGCTAAACGGAGCGATGGGAATCGCGGTGGGAATGGCGACAAATATTCCTCCGCATAATCTTGAAGAAATAATCGGCGCGACTATTCATCTTATTGACCATCCCGATGCCACGATTGAAGATTTGCTGGAATTTGTCAAAGGACCTGATTTCCCGACCGGGGGAATAATTTACGGGCAAAAAGATCTTACGAACGCTTATACTACCGGCCGCGGAAAAATTGATGTTCGCGCCAAAGTTGAAATTTTGGAAAGCAAAAAAGGCCGTTTTCAAATTATTGTTTCCGAGATGATCTATCAAGTGAATAAATCCAGCTTGATTGAAAAAATCGCCGAGCTTGTCAAAACGAAAAAAATAGAAGGCATAAGAGACATCCGAGATGAATCCGATAGAGACGGGGTCAGGGTTGTGATGGATTTGAAAAACGACGCTTATCCTAAAAAGATTTTGAATAGGCTGTATAATCTTACCGATTTGCAAAAAGCGTTTCATTTTAATATGCTCGCTCTTGTTGACGGAATTCAGCCCCGAGTTTTGAATTTAAAAATGATTCTTGAATATTACCTTTCGCACCGGGAAGAAGTCGTCAGAAGAAGAACGCAATTTGAACTGGACAAAGCGAAAGAAAGAGCGCATATTTTGGAAGGCTTGAATATCGCTCTTGATAATATTGACGCCGTGATCAAAACTATTAAACAGGCGCCGACAAAAGAAAAGGCGCATAAAGACTTGATGAAAAAATTCAAATTAAGCGGCAGGCAAGCGACCGCTATTTTGGAAATGCGTTTGCAAACTCTCGCCGGGTTGGAAAGACAAAAGATTAAAGACGAATTAGAGGAAAAGAAAAAATTGATAGCGAAGCTGGAAGCAATTTTGAAAAGCAAAGCAAAAATTATGGGAATTATAAAAGATGAATTAGCTGAAGCTGCGGAAAAATACGGCAACGGCAGAAGGACAAAAATCATCAAAGGCGCTATCGGCGAATTTTCTCAGGAAGATTTGGTTCCAAGCGAAGATGTGATTATAACTTTGACCCGAGAAGGATATATAAAAAGAATGGACGAACAGACTTATCATGTTCAGCGCCGGGGCGGAAAGGGAGTTATCGGCGCGGCGACGAAAGAGGAAGATGTCGTAGACCATTTGTTCATCACGAACACTCATGATAATTTATTATTCTTCACGAACTTCGGCAGAGTTTTTCAGACCAAAGCTTATGAAATTCCCGTGAGCGCCAGAACGGCGAAAGGGCAGGCTATTGTTAATTTTCTCCAGCTTTCCCCGGAAGAAATTATCACGGCGGTTATTTCTATAAGCAAAAAAGATAGCGTGAAGTTCCTTGTAATGGCTACAAAAAATGGTATAATAAAGAAAACGGATATAGAAGAATTCGCCAATGTAAGAAGATCCGGGCTTATCGCGATTAAACTTAAAAAAGAAGATGAGTTGAGATGGGTCAGATCAAGCAGCGGGAATAATGAAATTATGATAGCGACGAATGGAGGCAAATCAATCAGATTTAAAGAAAAAGATATCAGGTCTATGGGAAGAGCCGCTTCCGGGGTGGGCGCCATAAGGCTTAAGCCAAAAAACAAAGTCATAAGCATGGATGTCGTGAATGAGTCTAAGAAAGAAAAAATTTACATCTTTACTATTTCCGAGAATGGATTTGGAAAAATAAGCGATTTGAAATTCTATAAAGTCCAGCGCCGAGGGGGAAGCGGAATAAAAACCGCCATCATCAACGCCAAAACCGGCGAGCTTGTAAGCTCAAGAGTAATTAACGAGGATCAGTTAAGCGAGGATCTTTTGCTTATCTCGCGCAAAGGACAAGTTATCAGAACTCCTTTTTCCAATATCGCGAAATCAGGACGCGCCACTCAAGGCGTCCGAGTGATGAGGCTTGATGCCGGCGACAAAGTTTCCTCAATCGCGATTGTGTAGGATTAAACACGAATACAACTAATATAAACACTAATCCAACTAAATCAAATTAGACCTTAGGCGCGATAAATTATCTTTTAACAAAAAACAAAATGGAAGAAAATAAAAATGCCGGAATTATCAGCGCGCTCGGAAGCGGGGGGCTGATGGATCCGGAAGAAATTATAAAAGAAATTGATATAAAAAGCGGGATGATCGTCGCTGACTTCGGTTGCGGGGCGGGATATTTCACGATTCCAATCGCCAAGCTCGTAAAAAACAGCGGCAAGGTTTTTGCCGTTGATGTCTTGAAAAGCGCTCTTGAATCTGTGATAAGCAAGGCAAAACTATTCGGCCTCTTGAACATAGAGACTTTGAGAGCGAATGTGGAAATCGTAGGCGGGTCAAAAATTAAAGGCGCTTCTGTTGACTTGGTTATTCTTGCCAATATATTATTTCAATGCAATGACTATGATTCCGTAATAAACGAAGCAAAAAGAATTACAAAGGAAAATGGAAGAATCGCGATTATAGATTGGATTCCGGACAAAGTTCCTTTGGGGCCGAAATTTGAACACTGCCTTAGCGAAGAAGATGTAAAAAAACTGTCCATAAGAAATGGATTGAAAATTATAAAAAAACTTAACACAAACAGCAAGCATTACGGAATGATTTTTTCCGTGATTAGATAGAGCGAGTTAAGTCTATTAACATATTCGCAAAGCGTTAAACGAAGGCGAACAAACGCTTGTTCGCCTTCGTTTAACGCTAATATTGAAATTTCTTAGCGACAAATTATCATCTATATTATTAACCACACATAAATGACCAAACAAAAAATTATTTTAATTATCGGCATATTGCTTTTTATTTTTATAACAGCTTGGTATACAGTCGGCTGTTTTCCTTTAAAAAAATGTCCCGGCTCTAAGCCTGGTGTGGGGCCGGAGCCTAAAATAGTAATTTTAAAATTTGTCGGCCCATGGGACACCAAGGAAAATTGGGCCGGCATAGCTGAAAAATTTAACAAGTTTAAAATGCAAGAGGAAAATGGATTTTTGAATGTCATCATACAATATGAAATGGTATCCGATCAGATTAATTATGAGAATAATGTAAGAGAAACGCAGTTTGAAGGAGAAGGGCCTAATATACATATGATATTTAATTCTTGGGTTTCAAGATACCAGCAAAAACTTTTGCCTGCGCCGAAAGAAATGATGGCTGTTCCGCAATTTGAAAATACATTTGCCAAAGCCGCCGCGGAAGATCTTATCCTTCCAGATCCTATAACATTAGAAAAAAGAATATACTCCTTTCCTTTTTACATAGATACGCCAGCCTTATATTATAATGCGGATAGATTCGCGAACGAAGGGCTTATCAGGGCTCCTGAAACTTGGGAAGAGTTCAAAAATTATGTTGAAAAACTGACCATACTTGATAAAGACGGCAATATCGAAAACGCGGGAGCGGCTTTTGGCGGCGGAGAAAATATTAACAGAAGCCAAGATATTGTTATTCTTCTGGCTATGCAAAATAATTTCAGGCAAAATGTAACAGAAAATTTGACATCTCTTAATAATCCGCAAGGAATTGCCGCTGTTAAATTCTATACTGATTTTGCTGATCCCGCGAAAAGATTCTACACATGGAACGAAGATCAAATGTATTCCATAGACGCGTTCGCGCAAAGAAAAGCGGCGATGATGATCAACTATTCCCACCATATTGATAATATTATAAGCAAAACCGGAGGCACATTAAACTTCAAAATAGCTCCCATTCCCCAGCTTGATAAAAATTATAAAGTCAACTATGCCAGTTATTGGGTTCCCGTTGTTCCTAAAATAGCTCCTTGCAGATCGGCTGATCCAAAAGTTAATTGCTATGATTTGGCGTGGGAATTCTTGAATTTTGCCGCTAAAAAAGAAAATGCCAAGCTTTATCTTGATTCAACGAAAAGAGCGGCTGCAAATCTAGAGCTTGCCAGAGAACAAGCTTCTAATTACGCTGATATAAGAAGCGTGTTTGCCGATCAAGTTTTTACCGCCAAAAGCTGGGAGCATCCGGACGACAAGGAAAGCGACAATGCTTTGCTTGAGTTGATAGATTCCATAATAACAAAAGATGAAACAAAAAAACAAACCTTGACCGAAGCGATAATTACCGCCAAGAAAAAAGTGAAATCGTTGAATTGATATTAATATTATACGCAAAAAATAAAAATAGCTTGTGAGGCTATTTTTTTTATTATAAATATTTGTGGGCCATCCTGGACTCGAACCAGGGACATCGACCTTATAAGGATCGCGCTCTAACCAGCTGAGCTAATGGCCCGAATCATATAAGCATATAAGCATTTTAACATTTTAACATAAAAATATTATATGTAAAGCCATGGATATAATCTCAATTTCTAATTTTCAATTTCTAATTTTTTAGGACTTCCTCAATTCCGCCCCGCTGGAGTCTCTCATCAGAGAACTCCAGCGAAATGCGCGCTTTCTCGCCGCAAAATTAACGATATTTTAATGTGGCCGTAATGCTAAAAAGCGCAAGTCAGGAGTGTTTTCTATAGCAAACACTAATCGAACTAATAATAGACGAACAAAACGAATTCATCATTTTATAATTGAAAAGAATCCCAAATTACGAATCACTAACAAACCACATCCCATTTTCCGCCAAGAGGATCTATATATCCCCACGCAGTAAGGAGAAAGTCAACTATAAACCAGGCGAAAAAAATAATTATAATTCCTAAAATAATCCACTTTAAATTCGTTTTCGCGTTATTAATTTTCTCGGAATTCCCAGCGGAAGTTAAAAGCAAAAATCCGGTTACTATCAAAGCCAAGAGCGCTATGACAAACGCCAATCCCGCCAAAAAGTTCATTATTTCATTTACAAGCAAAATCAAATGACAAAGGTCGCACGGCGCTTTGTCATTCCATGGGGTATCGGGATCGTCCCATTCTCTGCCGCAAGGAATAAGCCCGCCAGTTGTTACCGGAGTTTGCTTGCCGTATATCACCTCCAAATTTTTCAAGGCATAGTCTCCCGCCTGCAAAGAAAATATTTCAAGAGGAACTTTGCAATTATTCATCGCGTCCGGAACGCAAGACGCCAAATAAGCGGTTATTACAGCGCAGGGCGTTGCGTCCGAACAGGTCGTTGTTCCGTCCGCGCATACTTCAAAAGTTCCAGCAGGAGAAAGAGGTATGGTTGCTCCGCCAGCAATAGAAATAGTTTTGGGAATCGTCCTAAGCCCTGTCATATCGGAATAGTTATACAAAGAAGCGCCTGCTCCCAAATCAACTTCTGCAACTTTAGTTACAGCAGTGCAAGCGCTAATATTATCAGGTTTTAATTTTAAAACATATCTATCATACGGAACCACCCAAATATTATTGTTAAAGTCAACTGCCACTCCTACTGTGTTGTGTTGGGGAGCTGGGTTATAAAAGGGACAATAGGCAGCCCCGCTTGGTTTGAAAGAATAAACAGTGCCACTTGCGCCATTATCGCTTCCTACCCAAATATTGCTATTTAAGTCTGATGCGATACCCCTTCCTCTTGTTGAAACTCCGCCAGATAAACTTACTGGAAATCCTGCGGCAATTAATCCTGGCGATTCTGTTCCAAAACCATTTATCTTATAAGCCGCGTTATTTTCAAGTGAAGCGACTAATATATTGCCTTCTTTATCAATTCCTATTCCATATGGTCCAGGTATAGAAACGGTTTGACTTATAGCGTTAGTATTTATATTTACAGCCTGTACGGTTCCCGAACCTCTATTTGAAATCCAGACATATCCAAATTGGTCAGCAATTAAACCATAAGGATTGCCGCCAACCGCGACCGTTTGCAGGATTGCTCCCGATGCAGGATCTAATTTAACTATAGTGCCATTATCATAATTTCCAATCCAGACATTGCCTTTAATATCTCCAGTAACTCCTCTGGGACCGGATCCTCCTGTAGTGTAGTTTCCCGCGACTTTATACTCTTTACAGTCTTCTGTTCCATTTCCGCATGCGATGCCATTTTTGCATGTTCCTGTTCCGTCTCCGCACACATTTCCAGCGCAGTCGGCTTTGCACGAATATATAGTTTCATCCTTTCCGCAATTGCCGTCTCCGCATCTTCCGCCTATGGCAAAATTTCCAGTGAGCGGGGAGAGTTTTGTCACGCTTGAAGCGGGATATGGTATATTTGTGCCATTTGATCTATTTGCAACCCACACATCTCCTCCAGGAATGACAAATGTTCTGGATGGGTTTATTCCAATGTTATATCTGGCGATTTCGGCTTCTGATCCATCTGCCGTATCTATTTGAGCTAATTGATCAGAGCCGCTTATCGGAACCCAAATATATGGAGTCCCGATTTCTTTTCCCTTGCTTGCCATATCAACCTTCATACTGAAAACAGTTCCCTGAAATGGAAGCGTAACGGTTGGACAATTTGAGTCAGCCGGCGGAAAAGTGTCGCAAGTGGTTGCTCCTCCGGGAGGGAAAGAGATGCCAAAAGTTGAACCGCCGCTTGAAAACTTTGTAAGCGGCTTCTGGCAGACGGTTTGAAAATCAAAAGCGTCTGTTAGTTTGGGAATTATTGCGAAAGATAATCCCAGAGCGATTATTAGGCATCCCATTAATTTTATTTTTTTCATATCTGTAAAAATATTTAATTTCCTAATTTCTAATTTATCTCATCCACTTTCCATTCATTGCCAATTTTAACTAAATTTATTTCAATGTTTTTGTCGGCCGTGTTCGTAATAAGATCCTTTATATCTCCGCTGTAATAATTTCCATTTTCATCAACCCAGACCATTGTGTCTCTTCGGACAATTGCGCCGGCAATGTTCTCAACATTTAAATTTATATTCAGGCTGGCTTTTGTTTTCTCGTAAGAAATGAAATTAGAATTTATCAGTTTCGCTCTCGCAGTAAAATATTTTTGCGATTGATTTTCCGCATCTTTTTTTATCCGCTCCACTTTGTTTTTCTGCCTGTCTTTCATTGCGTCGGTCATATAAGGGTACTGCGATTCAATATTAGAAAAGTTTCCCCTGGAATAAGAGCAATATATTGTTGTGAAATTTTCCGCAATCGTTTTTAATTTTTCTTCTTCCGTCGGTTCTGTCTTCTTATTGTTTTCTTCTGTCTTTGGAATGTTGCCGTTATTTGCCTGCTCGGGAACATTATTTTCTTTTTCTTTCCTAAAAAAAACCAAACTTATCAAAAGAAGGGCCAAAATAATAATAATTATAATTCTAGTCAAATTTTGTCTCGTCATTTGTTTTTTATGTACAGGAATTGAATATTTACTCCCTCGCCCTTTATCAAAAGGGAGAGGGATGTATATTATAAACATACGCCGAAAGGCTTAATTTAACAATTCCAAGAAATTACAAGCCAAGAAGATTATAAACAGTAGAATATATTACATAAGCGACAAGAATAAGAATGGCTCCTATAATAGCCCAAGTTATTGTTTTTTTCGCTGTGGTTATTTTATTTTCTTCTCCCGTTGAACTTATATACATAACGCCTCCGATAATAATTATAAGAAGAAGAAGAGACCCGGCGACAGAAAGCGCCCACCCAAGAATATTGGACATTATCTGGTCAATGTTTCCGGCCACTCTTTTTGTTACTTCAACCAGAGGAGCGCCAGTCGCCGGGTTTATAGTGATATTCGCGGTTGAACAGGCAGCGGTTGTGCTTGAAGTGCTTGTAACGGTCATTGTAAAAGAATAAGTTCCGGCAACCGTAGGGTAAAAAAATATTTCTCCGGAAGAGACGGGCGTAACATTTCCAACACCATAATCAATATCTGCGCTAACCGCATTAGTCGCAGTCCATGTTAACTTTGCGCCTTCTCCCACTTTTAAAGTCGTACGATCTGCCGCCAAAGAACAGGTAGGAATAACTAAAGGAATCACATGAACCGTTGCCGTACAAAAATTCGCGCCGGTGCCGGTTACATCCAGTTTATATGTCGTTGTAACAGAGGGAGTTACATTCATATTTCCATTAACGGCAACGGCTACTCCGGGAGGAGTTAATACCGCGCTGGTAGCGTCGCTTGAAATCCATGTTAAATTGGCCGTATCACCATCAACTATCGGCGTTGTTGATGTTGTTGGCGAAGTTAAGTCGCAACTTGTCAAAGGATCAACAGTGACAGAACAAGTATTGGTTTTGCCGTTGCCGGCGGTTACCGTCATTGTATATGTAGCAGGATTGGCATAGTCTATATATAAATCACTAGAGGTTCCGTCTACCGCCGCTATTGGCGTAACCCAGGAAAAAGGAGAAAAAGGAGGATTTGGAGTTACAATCCCGCCAAGCGCGGCATCCCATGTTTCATAAGTCAATGTAATATTATCTCCAATCGCGATCTCCGTTTTATCCGCGGATATAGTACATCTGGGAAGAAGATCCACGGTAGCGGAACAAGCATTCGGCACCGTTCCGCCGGGACCAACCAAATCTACGGAGTATGTGGTTGAATATGTTGTTGGAAATGGGATCGGATCATAAACCACAGAAGCGGTGTGATTGGGAAGAAATGGAGTAAACGAAAAGATCGGGGTGGCCGCGGCTCCATCGTCCATTGTCGCGGTTGTAGCATTAACGGTTGTTAAAGCTAGATCAATATTAGCTGTAAATCCCACGACATTCCTGGCAGATTCCACTGGAGAGGCGCTCAATGCGCATGTGGGCGGAAGATATCCGCAGCATACGCTTGTAGTATAAGTATTCGCCGCGCCGCAAGAACTTATGTGAGCATTGGTATCTCTGGAGATTTCCGCCAAGCAAGAATAACCCGCGCCAACTTGATTCGTACAATTGATATTATTATCGTAACCACAGGTGGTAATCCATAGTGGATTGCTGCTTATTGAAATGCAGGCGTTATTGGCATAATTGATAAAAGATTTTTTTTGCACATGAGAATTAGCCACTTGCTGTAATTTTAAAAACACATCAGAATTGGCGGCGCAGTTTATTGCTACCGTCTGACCCGTCTCCGAACAGCAGATTAGATTATTATAAGCCGAACTTCCCACAAATCCCGCATGACTATTGCCAGTGGCTTTCATTCTTAGAAGCGCGGTTTCGCCCGCATTGCAAGCGCCTGCTCTTACCGCGCAAGTTAAAGCGGAAACATTATTGGCAGGCAGAAACAAGAAAAATATAAAAGAGAAAATTAAAAGAATAGGTCGTTTTACATCATTTCCGCTCCGTCGGAGTCTCTCCGCAGAGGACTCCGACGAAAAAGCGCGTTCGCATTTCAATCTCGCTGGAGTCCCTATCGGAGACTCCAGCGGGGCGGGGAATATCGCAGTTTTAGAGTTTATCTTTTTTAACGGATTCATTTTTTTATTTTAATTGCTATTGCCGCGACAAAACCGCGAACCGGCGGAAAGTATTTGGAAACTCGCGCTGTTTATTTAATTCTTGTTATATTCTATCGCAGGCTGCCATTGCACGGTAATTTTCACAGCCGTGATTTCTGTTTGTTTCTTAATGTCTTTATCGGAAGATACAATGATCATATCGCCAACATTGAGTTGGTCAAATGTTATCTCTTTCTCAGAAAAAGGAGAAAATGGCGCGACCGGAGTAGGCGTTTCCCTGTTTTTTTTAATCATCTCCTGAATTTCCTCAGATGTTTTTGCGATCATTTTAATAATCTTTATTTCTGAATTTATTCTTATCTCTCTTGTAGTCGGTTTTGAATCTTCCGAGAGTGGGTTTGAAGAAACAGGATTGGCTTCAACCGCGAGAGAAAAATCAGAAGCTGAGATGCTTTTAATTTTAGCGCTTATGGAATGCGTTTCCATTGATTGAGAATTTATTTGCGGTATTATCGGCGTTTGGATGGAATCAACCAGCTTTACCGCTTTGTCCCAAGCGGAGTTATACCCCGCATCATACCCGGCATCATAGCCCTTTTTCTCAATGCCCGCTTTATCAATGCTGTAACTGCCCCCTAAAAAACCAATAATAGCAATAATTACGATTATGATTGTTTTTGTAATTTTGTTTAAAGCCATAAACTTTACATTATTTTTTATTATATTAACGCTATCTGTTATTTATTTCAGTTTTTAAGCTTTTTATTTCATTTTTAAGCTCTTCAATCTGCTTTTGCTGCTCTTTAATAGCTTCAACTAAAATCGGCGTCAGATGTCCATAATCCATGCCTGTCGCGTCTATGCCGTTTTCTTCATAACTGACTATTTCTGGCACAACTTGCCCCACTTCTTCTGCAATCATTCCCATACCATGTTTTCCGCCACGATCTTTTTTCCAGTCATAATAAACGCCGCGCAGTTTCAGAACCTTGTCCAATGCATTGTCAATCGGCACAATATTTTCTTTCCACCTTATTGAAGATGCTGCGCCATAGTCTGTACCGGCGCCCTCTGCATAGAAGTCATACGAAGTTCCAGCGGCACGAACACCTGTAGTGCCACCTTGAGCAAATACGCCATAGTTAGAGCCGTAGCCATCAACACCCGCATTGCTGCCAACACCGTGTACACCCACATTGGCACTATTGCCATAAACACCGAAGGTAGGACCATTGCCGTAGACACCCACACTTGCACCACTTTGACCAAAAACTCCCGTATTACTGCCTATACCATAAACTCCATAAACTCCACTTCCATATACTCCACTACCTGCACCACCGCTTGAACCCCAGACGCCATTGCCAGCACCGCTGGCCAAACCTACTACCGCATTACCACTAACGGTAGCACCAAGAACACCCGAAGCATCGCCACGACCATATACTCCAGTACCTCCAGCACCGGAACCATCGCCGACTATCGCATACCCCGCGGTATAAACATTGAACTTTGCGGTGCCCCAAGTCGTATCCACTCTGATGCTAGAACCATCATCGGAAATCATGGAATTCCCAAGCGAAGTTCCGCCAGTCCATTTGGTCAAATAATTCGCACTGCCCGATCCAGTGACACCGCCAGTGGGAACGGTTATACAATCGACAGCGCTAGTGGCCAAATTAAGTGATCGCATTGCCACGCCGACGCCACAATCAAATCCCGGCTTGCTGCCCACTTCATTCCAGCCGACCACGCTGCACCCTTGCGCGTTTCCGCTTGCGTCAACACCCTTCGCGTAGTTTCCCGCAGCGCAGTTTGAGCCGTCTGCTGAAAGGGCGGGGGGCGCGCTGCAAGTACCAGTGTCTATGGCTGACACATATTGGCCTGCCCCGCAATCAGCCGGAAAACCTTCTATCTCGCTCCACGGATGCCCCGGATCAAGCGCCGCGTAGCTTTTAAAAATACTCGGCGCGAAAAAATTAACAGCCGCAGTCACGGAGATAAGAAGAAGAGCGGCCAATAACTTCTTCTTGTTAATAAACCTTTTTATGTTTTTCATAATTTCGCTTCCTTTCTATTAATGATTAGATTTTATTGATTATAAATTGATTTAATTTTTCGACAATATTCAAGACTTTCTTGCGCTCTTTTTGAGAACAGACTCTTATTTCCGGCTCTGTCGCGGCAGACTGTCCGAGAACTCAAAAAATTGGCGGAATTCACCCTTTAGGGTTTCATAAATTGGCTTAAACAAGCCAAGCCTACAAACAGCCTAAAGGCTGAATTCCAGTTATTGGACAATCTGCTTATGATCAAACGGTTCAGATATCGATTAAATGGATATTGGAATTTGTGGCTATTATATCTTGCGTATTGGTTGTTTATATTTTATAGACTTCTCCGCTCTGTTCATTCGTTCCTCGCTTCGCGTCAATCGGGAATAACAAATTTTATTTTGACAAATCATATTTAGCAATTCATCATATACCACTCGCCTCCAATCGGGTCAATGTATCCTGCCGAGGCGAGGATGCTGTCAACTACCGCCCAAGCGATAAGGATTATTATAAATCCTATCAAAACATATTTTATGATTGATTTCGCTTTTTCCAAAGTTCCTTGATTTCCAGCGGCGAAGATGTATAAAAATCCTCCCAGAGCGATGGAGAGCACGGCAAAAACCGCGGCAATTTTAACAAGAAATTCAATGATCAATTGGCCAGAAAGAATTCCCATGCAAAGAGTGCAAGGCTTATCTTCCTCCCAGCCTGTTGTGTCCGGATCATCGCAGTTTCTTCCGCAAGGTATTAGCCCCGCAGAGCCGGATATTTCACATCCAGGCAAGCAATCTGGATCCGCGGTCCCTGTATCCGCAAGACAAGTAGGCAAGCACCCGTCGCCTCCGGCGCAAGTCGGCGCGCTTGCGGCTTGAGTATCATAAGAAAAACTAAACAGAGGAAAAATCACAAAAAAAATCGCGATTAAGGTTATAAAAATTTTGATTGTTTTTTTTGTTGTTCTCATAATGAAATTTAAGATATTATTTTATATATTTTACAATTCTAGGAACTTTTATTTAAAATCCTAACCACTATTTCCAGAATTCCATAAGCCGCAAGCGCGATGGCAAGGCCGGTCGCGGAAGAGAGAAATGTTTCTTTGGCCGATCTCATTTTATCTTCTTCGCCGAAAGATGCCGTATATTTAATCCCGGCAATGACAATATAAAACATCGCGACAAGCCCGATTATAAAAAGAAGGTATCTTATTATAATGATTATAGCTTCAGGGATGGAAGAGATTGTTCCTTCAACAGGGTTGCACGCAATGCCAAGAGCGGGACCGCAAACTGCTTGCGCATAAATAATGTCAGCGCTTAACAATAGAATCTGAACAGAAAATAAAAACAAGAATGGCGCTCGCAACAATTTTTTATTAAATAGTTTTTTGTCGTTCGCCATAAATATAAAATAAATTTTCAACGCATGCGCAAGGCGCAAATCGGAGTCCTTACGAAAGTAAGGATAAAATTTCATAAGATTAGCGAGTTTTAAAAGAATTGCGATATTCCCTCCTGACTTTCGTCAGGACTCCGTAATATTCAAATTCCTTAACGATAAATTATCCCGAGCGGTTAGAATAGCTAATGCCAATCATATAATCTTGTGAAATTTAGAACGGGATCAGCGGAGGGTGTGTTAGGTTTTAGTCTAACGAATTAAAATCATGCGCAATTTAAGAAAATTTCCCGTTTCTTAAAAAATTATAACACATATTGCTTCGCGTATCAAGAAAATAAAAAAACCGGAGTAGTTCTGTTCGGCTATCCGTTTAAAATCCCGACGATCACCTCCAAGATCGCATAAGCCATAAGAGCCAAGGCGAGTCCAAAAATAGCGGAAGCGAGCCCTTCTTTTGCCGATCTCATTTTTTCTTCATTGCCGAAAGAAGTAAGGTATTTAATTCCGGAAATAACTATATAAAGAAGCGTTATCAAGGCGATAAGAGAAAGAAGATATCTGATGGCTATCACGATTACATCATAAAAATCAGAAGCATTATCAACAGGATTGCACGCAATGCCAAGAGCGGGACCGCAAGTTGTTTGCGCAAAAACTATTTCCGCCTCTAAAAATAAAATTTGAGCCGAAAACAACGCAAAAAGCATCAAAAAAAATAAATTTTTACTGAGCGATTTTTTGTTTGTCATAATTATAAATAAATATGTATACCGCGCATTAATCCTTCATTAATTCTTCAAACTCCTCTTTCTCGATGGTTTCAACTTCAATCAGTTTCTCGGCGATTTTATTCAGTTTGCTTCTGTTTTTGTTTATCGTATCCGTTGCTGTTTTCAAAGCGCCGTTTATAAACTTTTCAACTTCGCTGTCAATTTCAGCGGCGATTTTCTCGCTGTAATTTCTTTGTTCATGGATTTCTTTTCCGAGAAAAACCAAATCGCTATGCTGGCCAAAAACAATCGGCCCGAGCTTCTCGCTCATTCCATATTTTGTGACCAATTCTCTGGCAAGCAAACTCGCTCTCATCAAATCATTGCCGGCTCCTGTCGTGATATCATTAAAAACTATTTTTTCGGCGGCATATCCGCCGAGAAACATCGCCAGATTATCAACAAATTCCGATCTGGAGTGAAGATGCTTGTCTTCCGTGGGAAGATTTAAAGTATACCCCGCGGCTCGCCCTCTGGCAATAATGGAAATTTTATGAATAGGATCGGTTTTTGGCAAAATGTGTCCAACGAGAGCGTGTCCCGCTTCATGATAGGCGGCAATTCTTTTTTCGTCTTTAAGGAGAATCCCGCTTTTTCTTTCCGGGCCAAGCATAACTTTTTCAATAGATTCAAGAACCTCATTTTTCCCTATGATCTTTTTATTTCTTCTCGCTGTCAAAATCGCGGCTTCATTAAGCAGATTAAAAAGCTCGGCGCCTGAAAATCCTGGCGTTCTCGCCGCTATTCTGCGCAAATCTATGTCTTTATCAATCGGCTTTCCCGCGGCGTGAACTTTCAATATTTCTTCTCTGTCTTTTATGTCGGGAAGATCAAGCACAATTCTTCTGTCAAATCTGCCGGGCCGCAAGAGCGCCGGATCCAGAACATCAGGTCTGTTTGTCGCCGCCATGACGATTACATTTGTTTCCGTGTCAAAGCCGTCCATTTCAACGAGTATTTGATTCAGGGTTTGTTCTCTTTCGTCGTGTCCCCCGCCAAGCCCCGCTCCTCTGTGCCTGCCGACTGCGTCTATTTCGTCAATAAATAAAATGCTTGGCGCGTTCTTTTTAGCGGTTTTAAATAAATCTCTTACTCTTGAAGCTCCCACTCCAACGAACATTTCCACGAATTCCGAACCGGAAATATTGAAAAATGGGACATCAGCTTCGCCGGAAACCGCTTTTGCCAGCAATGTTTTTCCTGTTCCCGGAGGGCCTAAAAGTAAAACTCCTCTTGGAATTCTCGCCCCAAGATCCAGAAACTTTTTGGGATTTTTCAAAAAATCAACAATTTCAAGAAGCTCTTCTTTGGCTTCTTTCACTCCCGCCACATCTTTGAATGTTGTTTTTTTCTTCTTTTCGCCCGGCTTCAAAAATCTTGCCGTTGATTTGCCAAATGACATTGCTTGCCCGCTTTGCCTTTGAGCTTGTCCCAGCATCATCCACAAAAGAAAACCCAAAAGCGCGAACATCAAAAGAGTAGGGCCGAAATTTTCCAAAAAAGATTCTGTCCCTGTTTTTCCTTTAGTGATTATATTCGCCTTTTTAATTTTCTCTTGGTCTAATTTATACACAGTTACAAACTGCTCTTCCAGCGAAGAAATTCCGCCTTTTAAAACCGTTTCTTTTGATTCTTTCTCGTCATTCAAGGTAATTTCAATTTTGTCTTCTTTGACAATTATTTCCTTGACCTTTTCTTCATCAACTTGCTGCGCCAGCTCGCTCATTGAAATTTCCTTCGGCTTTTCCTGCGAGATGTCAAAAAAGGTAAACATAGACGCCAGAAAGATGAATATTAAGATGACTGTGAGCAGATTTTTTATTAAATCATTTTTTACCGGACTTTTAGAAGTATTATTATTATTTTTCTTTTTCATTTATATGTCTTATTTTTAGTTGATTAAATTAGGCTTCGCGCTGAACGAAGGCGAACAAACGCTTGTTCGCCTTCGTTCAGCGCGAATATTGAAATTCCTTTACTATAAAATAGCCCCTTAATATTTACCCTGAAACAAGCCAATTGTTCTTTTTTTATTCATTACTTTCAAGTATACCAAAATTTATGAATAAATCAAATAATTCATTTAAACATTTAAGCATTTGCAACTGCTCAGCTGCTCTAAAAAACTGCTTATCCTAAAAATTTGTCATTTCGAGCCTGCCTGCGGTAGGCAGGCGTGTCGCGAGAAATCTAAAAATTGTAGAAATATCCAGAGTTTATAGATTTCTCTTCGCCAATTAGCGAATCGAAATGACACTTTTTTAAAGTATGATATAATAATAGCGATATTTATGCCAAGCTAAAAAAATGAAAATAAAAAATGAAAAAACAAAAGATTTTTTCATCGCGCTGGCGATCGTTTTTGCCGGAGCTGTTTTTTTGCTTTTTTTCAAGATCAAACATTCAATGACTTTCCCGAATCTTGACGAATTTTTGTGGATGTATCGCTCAAGATTTTTTATGGACAGAGTTTTGGATTTTGATTTTGCCAATTTGATCCAATCGTATCATCCCGGCATAATGGTGATGTGGGCGGCGGGGCCTTTTATGGAAATTATCAATTATGATTTTAATTCCATCGCTCGTTTTATAAAAAGCCTTAACGATTCCGGCGTCGGCTATAATGTCATCAACAGTCAAAATCAGGATTTGTATGACAGTTATAAAAGCGTGAGTTTCTTGTTTAATATTCCGATATTCGCGGCGATTTTTCTATTTATTTTTTCTTTATATTATTTATTGCGAAAATTGGCGCTTGGCAGATGGGCGATAATTTTTTCCTTGCTTTTGATTGTAACTACTCCATATTATATTTATTTCACGACGCCGACGGATAAATTCGTCGGCATTTTTTCAACACTCGGCGTTTTGAGCTTGCTTGTCTATGCAAAAAATAAAAACGCAAAAAAATTTCTTATTCTTTCGGCGATATTCAGCGCATGGGCAGTGCTTACTAAAATGTCAGCTCTATTTTTAATTCCTTTCAGTTTTTTTGTTTTGGCGGTTTATGAGTTAAATTTTCAACACGGACGCAAAGCTCTAAACGAAGGCGAACAAACGTTTGTTCGCCTTCGTTTAGAGCGAATATCAGAATTTCTGCGCGATAAATTTATATTGATTTTAGCGACATTCAAACTCCCGCTTAAAAACACAATCAAAAATTTTCTATTATGGCTTGCTGTTTTCTTTTTGACCAGCGTTATTTTTTTCCCGACAATCCTCGCCAATCCGCGCGCCGTTATGAATTTAATAATCAAGGAAAGCTCGGAAAGAATTATAACCGAAAATCACAGCCTTCTTTTTGCGCCAAATGTCGCGCTCGCCTATTTATCCGATCCGTTCGCGCTGTCTTTTAATCTTTTTGTTATTATAGTCTTCTTTGGATTTTTATTTTTGCTTATCAAAAACATATTTAGAATTTCCCCGCGCTCGCCCCGCTGGAGTCTCTCATCAGAGCCTGCCTGTCCGGTAGGCAAGCCTGTCTGCCGATTAGGCAGGGACTCCAGCGAATTGCGCGCTTTCTCGTCGCAGTCCCCTGAGGAAGAGCCTGCCTGTCGGCAGACAGGACTGCGGCTAGGCAGAGAAAAAATAAGCGTGAATAATGAAATCCTGCTTTTGTATTTTTACTGCTTCTCTTTTTTCGCGTTTATAGTTTTATTCAGCAAAACTTATTCTTTCAGATACCTCGTCCCCATTTTGGTTATCTTTCAAATTCTCGCTGGCGCCGGGATTTACGAATTCGCCAATATTTTCATAAAGAAAAACAAAATAACGGACAAAAAACTGATTTATATCTGGGCGATTATTTTCATTCTAGTTTCTCAAGGGCTCCTGATATATTTTTCCGAAATTGCAAGAATAGAAAATCTGCCGTATTTTGGATAAACCAATTTGATTCAACCTTGACTAATCCGATAAGATAGTTAATAATGAGATTAATAAAAAGGAGGAAAGATGAGCGAAAATAAAATATACGACACATATATTTTTATGTGTGTAGTTGCTGTGATTTTTGCTGTTATACTCTTCTTTGCAAAAGAGCGTATAGCGGCAGCAATTCTGTGCGCAGGAGCGATTGTTTTAGCTTATTCGGCTGAAAAAAATCATCCTGTAAAAAAAATAATAAAAATGAAGCTCCCCACCCCAAGGGGATGGGGTATCTAGCCTGCTTAACATGTTATTTTTAAATCTTAAACAATCTCAATTGCCCCGTTTGGCGATTTATTTCTTTTTTATCCATGCTTTGATTTTTGA